>JACCDQ010892807.1_pt1 | contig 25859 bp, 19 predicted proteins | sample 7446031 | NCBI WGS metagenome assembly JACCDQ01 (sample SAMN15323442, study PRJNA562643) | freshwater metagenome | isolation source: river surface water | place: USA:Blue River Watershed | collected 2017-08-17 | reverse complement strand
GATGCGCACAGACGATGTCGCCAACAACCTGGGTCTGGAGCCGGCGTGGACCGAGTCCGCCCGCCAGAAGGAAGAACGCTGCCGCGAGTGGGGTCGACTGCATCGTGCCCAAGCGGATGCGGTGTGCCCGGCCTGCCTCGCTGAGTCGCCCTATTTGCGCCACTCCTGGGAGCACGCTTATGTCACCGCGTGCCCCAAACACCGTATCCAGCTGGTCGACCAGTGCGATGCATGCGGGGAACATCTCTCGCCCATTCGCCTCTATATCGGGCTGTGCACCTGCGGCCATGACCTGGGCAGCCTGCCGCAGGTGCCGGCGACCAGGTCACAGCTGTGGTTGTCGACGCTGTTTGCGGACCAGGGTCACTCATCTGGCAACCTGAAGCCGGTATTGCATGACGTGGACACCGATGTTCTCGCGAAGGTCGTTCGAACGCTGTGCCTGCACCCCGACCCGGCAAAACCTGCATTGCCGCGTGACGCCGCTTTGCCAAAGTCAGTTGCCCAAGCCATTGAATTCCTCTCTCCTCTCGAAGCTTTGCTGACCGACTGGCCCAAGGGCCTCCGAACTCATGTCGAGCAGCGCATCGCCGTCGGGCGCAAGGATGCCCGAACTCTGAACACCTTGTTGGGCGATTGGTACATCAGTCTGCGCAAGGCTTGCCAGGGCACGACGCTTGAACCACTCCTTCAAGTCATCATCGACGTTGCCGCCGAAAAGTCCGAATGTGTGCTGGGTCTGGATTCGGCCAAGGCCATGGCCGAGGAAACGACCAAATACATGCGGGCGTCGGATGCGGCCAGGGCCATCGGTATCAGCGTGTCCCGCCTGCATGATGCGATACATGCTGGCGAGTGCGCCCACCGCACGCGACGTATGGGTACCCGCGGCCAGGTGTATGAAGTTGCACGTGCTGAAGTCGAACGCATTGAGCAACGGCGTGCCGAATGGATGTCTGATGTTGGGGCCTGCGAGTTGTCAGGTGTGCCACCTGCCGTGCTTGAGCGCATGAAGGCCGCCGGCGTTATCCGCTCGGACATCCGTTGGAGAGAGGACATCATGAAAGGTGGTCCAGTGGAGCTCCATTCCTTGAGGGATTTGTATGCACGAGTGAACCGGTGGGCCGCACCGGTGGCACTTGCTGAGGATGCGACGCTCACTTGGTCGGAATTCACCAGCCGTCGCATGGGTGAGAAGCGGGCCATCGAATCGCTGATGAAGGCCATTGCGAGCGGTGAGGTGAAAGCCGTCACACATGGTCGGACACTGGGCGAGATGGCTTTCCGCATGGAGGCTGTATCGGAGCATTTCGGCACGCCATTGCTCGAAGCTGGCATGTCGATTCAGCAACTGTCCAAGGCGACGGGCTGGAAGTGGGAATCCATCTCGCACTGGATGGACGAGGGGTTGCTGGCATGCGAGTCGATTCAACTGCGTGGTCAACCTTGCCGTGTGGTCTTGCCACACCAGTTGCTGGCGTTCCGTCAGAGCTACATTCCACTGGCCGACCTGGCCCGAGCCATGGGCAAGAAGGCCTCAGCCCTGTCGCACTCGCTGCCCGGCATCGAGCTGGTGGGTGCGAAACGGTTACCGGATGGTGCCCTACGGGGCGGGTTGCTTCGCATGGCCGACATCGGACGACTGGCGGTGATTGGGGCAAGGGCTGGGTATGACCTGTTCGTACCGCCGGCATGATTGCCGCAGGTGATACCCGCCAGGCCTGACTGAACAATCCCAAGTTGCGTCACCGGTGCTGGACATCGCTCGGAATATCCGAGGACCGATGATGCCTTTGTATGGAAATTTCCTTTGGATATTCCTTGATTGAATAGCTCAGGTTTGAATGATGTTTCTGAGCTTTTCTTTCCTCGGGGTTCCTGGGTGCATCTTGGTGAGCGGAGCTCAGCCATCCTGGGCTGACGAGCCCAGGTCCCTTCAGACGGAATGGCTGTGTGCATGCATGTGCACCTCGGAGCCGCGTCACCCGCCGAGCCTTCTCGTCTTCGAGGTGCTGGCTTCGCCGCCTCGTCTGGGTTCTCAAGACTATCCCGCAGCCCCAGCTGTCCCGCAGTCGCTGCCGTTATTCACCCCGACCAACTGCGCGGCAGCCGGCACAAAACGCGCGGGCTGCTATGGGTATAGCGCAGCGATGGAGCGTGGATAAAGCGGAATCAAGCGAGCTTGCCTTGGCAGCATCCCCCATGGAAGTGAGATTGTCATCCGGCCTGTTAGATGCCAACTCGTCCTCTGGCACATACTGCAGACGCCGTACTACCCGTTCAACACGCAAAGATGATTCAAATACGGCCCATGAATCGTCATCGAGAACCATTTTTAGCTCATTTGCTTGAAAATGAGTGGTCTTGTCCATTGGCCCAGCATCCTGGCAACCAGCAGTCCCAACAGAAAAATGCCCAGCGCTGCAAATGAGAAAACCATCCACGTCGAAGCGCCGTCCATAAAGACCGCCACCACGCTGACACCCAATGACTGACCGATGAACAAAACACTGGCAAACAATGCCACGGCAGCACCCCGCGCTTGTGGTGCCATTTGAGTGGCCTGCGTCTGAAGCGTGTTGTGAAGCATGTAAAAACCCAGTCCTCCCAATGCACAAGCCAATGCTCCAATGGCGGGATGTCCTCCCCAACCCAGCATCAAAAGCGATACAGCTATCGCTCCACCGCCCAATGAAGCCAACCCACGCTCGCCCAATGCCTGTAGCCACCGCTTGGCAGCCAACGCGTAGGTCAATCCTCCTACCCCGTAGAGCATCATCACAGCCCCAGCCATCGTCACCGATAGACCGAACGACTTGATGAGCTGACTCGGTGCAAATGCCAACGGCCCAAAAGCCAGCGCGCCTTCCAGAGCCGTTATGGACAACATCCATCGCACTCGTGGAACAGCAATGAGTCGGCCGGTTTTTGCCAAGTGCTGAATAAGAGGCATCTTGGGTTGCGGTTCGCTTGAGGGTGTTTTGCCCCACCTGTACATACGTCTGTAAAGAAGCACAGTGGCAACAAAAAAGGTGACTGAAAGCGCAATAAACGCCCAACGCCAACCCAAATGGTCCGCAGCGAGACCACCAACCCATTGCCCAGCCATCATTCCTGTCACGGTGGCCGCCATCAAACGTGCCAATGTCGCCTGACGATTCTCATAATCGACCAAGTCACCAATCCAAGCCATTGACAACGGAATGATGGCAGCCGCCGCAGCCCCCATCGCGACGCGAACCGCTACCAGCAACGAGAAGTCTGTGGAAAAGCCTGCTGCAAGACTCAAGATTGAACAGGTAAACCCGGCCCAGATGACGATGCGAAGTTTGCCCAGCCTATCCCCCAGTGGTCCCCATACAAGCTGCAAAGCTCCGTAAGCGATGGCGTACCAGGAAACCACACGCGAAGCCTGCCCAATGGAAACCTGAAACTCGCTACCGAGCGTCGTCAGCATTGGGTCGCAAACACGCGTCAACGCCATGCTCGCAAACGCAATCAATCCGACAAAAGGCAGCGTGCCTTGGAGAACGTTCATTGGCCAGTTTTGCTCGTCTGAAGGAGAAATGGATTGTCACAAATTGCCGCAAAGACTATGCTGCCCGTTCGACACCTCGTCCCCGAAGCACGCACGAAGGAGAAGCACTACCAGCGCACCGTGAGCAAGGTACCGCAAATGACACCTACAAGCCCAATCAAGTGCCACAGGGTCACGGGCTCTGAGAGAAAAAAGGCACCGAACGTGACTCCAAAAATCGGCACCCAGGACAGGTAGGTTGCCGTCTGCCCTACACCAATGGTGGCTATCCCGCGCGACCAGACCACAGACCCTATGCCGGTCGCCAGGACGGCAGAAAATACGACCATCGCCCACTGCCAAACGCCCATGGACGTTACCTGAAGCGTCGGTGCTTCTATAGAAACACCGACATGAACCCAAAGCATTGCAGCGCCAGTCGCATGCACCACCAAGCTCACGGTCAAAGGAGATGCTTCACGCGTCAACCGTTGAACAAACACGCCCCCAAACGCGAAAAAGAAAACTGATGCAAAAACAAGTGAATCCCCCCAAGTTGCCGCCGTCAGCGATGCATTGGGCCGATTCAATACGACTGCAGCGACGCCGAGCAAGGCCAACACGACACCCAAAATTTGCCGCACACAGACCGAGCGTCGGAAGGCAATGGCCTCCAATACCAGTGAGACAGTCGGTCCCAGTGCCATGACCAAAGAAGCATTGGTCGCAGATGTTCGCGACATGCCAGAGGCAAAAGCAATCTGCTGACAATAGACCAAAAAGAAAGAAGCAAAGGCCAGGAGTCTCCAGCCTCTACCGCTCCAGCGCATGGGGGCATTTCCTCCCCATCGCCAGGCCAGAAATGCCAACACCCCCGTCGCCATCGCCATCCGAACTGCCGCCACCAACAAAATGTCGAGCGTCTCGGTCAGGACCTTGACGGCCGAGAGGTTTAACCCCCAAACCACCATGGTCACGAATAGCGCAAAGTGCACTTTCGCTGAACTGGACGTTAGGCGATGGTCCACTGAAAAGCTCTGTAGCTAGACAGTGGTCTCAGACCACAACGAACGGTTCCACCAGGAAGGTCGTGATTTCGTCAATGAAGGTTGTGGCGTGCTGCATCGTCTCGAGACCTTGAGGTGAACTGAAAGCCGCGTTGAGTGTGTCGGTGTTTTCAAACCAAAGCTCAACAATGCCGTCGATAGGCAGGCCGTCGTAGCCAACCACCTTGCCCTTGGGCGACTCGCGATGGGTTATGAGGTTTTGGCGATAACCCAGCACGCCAGGCAGCGTCTTAACCAACGCTGCATGCCTCACATTCCATTCATAGGCAAATTGTTCTGGCGTGACATCAGCACGGCGTCGCAGGAAGGACATGCGCTTGAGGGCGGTGCCCGGCGCGGGAGGCGCAATGACTTCAATGGGTGTTGCAGTGACGATGCGCAGATGTCCAATGAAATGGTTTTCGTCGTCGATGAGCTTCTTTCCAAGCGCTTCAGAAAACGCATCATCCATCCCAGTGGAGTCATCGAACCACAGCTGCGAAATACCGTCGACAGCTTCTGGTCCACGCTTGTAGCTGATGCCTCGCTGTGCCGTGTCCGTGACGTGGTTCTGGTGATAAGCCATCAACCCCGTCAACTGCGATGCGAGCTTGGAATGATTCTCTCGCCAGTAACGACGAAACTGGTCCATCGACCAATCCGAATGTTTATTCAACAAACCCATGCGTACTTGCATCAAAATCTCCTTTGACAGTTGGGACGTGCAGGCTCGATTCAGCCCTCCAGAGCCAGCCACATCTGTCGGTCGCGCTCGGCAGTCCAGATGCGGGGGTCGGGGTACTGGGTGGCTTCGTCGTAGGCACGCGTCACGTCAAACGGCATACAGTGGTTGAAGATGACCCAGTGGCCGTACTTGGGCTGCAGCTTGGTAAAGGTCTCTTCGTAAACTTGGCGCAAGTCTTTGCCCGCAGCTGCACCAGCACTGACCGACTCATAAACGTCGTGGATGAAGTCGCGGGTCCCCTTCAGGCCGGCCTGAACCTGTTCGGCAGTCTGAAGTGCAGCGCCCCGGCCGGGGACCAGCTTCTCTGGTTTGAGTGCGGCGATGTTGTCCAGGGTTTGAGGCCAATCCTTGAAGTAGGCGTCACCGGCATAAGGTGTCGCATCGAACTCCACTAAGTCACCACTGAACAGCACTTTCTCCGAGGGAATCCACGCCACGATGTCGCCCTTGGTGTGGCCACGACCGACCTGCAGGAGTTGCACCTCCAGCTTGCCCAACCAATTCGTCATCTTGCCGACGAAGGTCATCGTGGGCCATGTCAGTCCCGGCGGCACGCTCTCCACGTTCTGGAACAGCCGCGGAAAACGACCAATTTCGCTGTCCTTGTCGAACTGGCCTCGCTCAACAATCATGTCGTATGCGTCCTGGCTGGCGATGATTTGCTCGCCACCTTCGGCCATGTAGGCCGAGGCCCCCAACACGCGCACCGCGTGGTAGTGGCTCAACACCACGTACTTGATGGGCTTGTCGGTCACTTCGCGAATGCGGCGAATGACGTCCTGGGCCATCACCGGTGTGGCCTGGGTGTCGAGCACCATCACTGCGTCGTCACCAATGATGATGCCCGTGTTGGGGTCGCCTTCAGCGGTGTACGCGTAGGCGTGCTCTGAGAGACGGTCGAAGGAGACCTTCTTTTCTTCAAGGTCAGCGGCCGAGGCAAAGGTTTTGGTCGAGCTCATGGGGTTCCGTAGTTGAATGGGTTTAAGAAGAAAGTTGGCCAAGCTGGCGGTCCAGGAACACCTGCCGCTTTTCAAGCCAAACCTTGTAGCGAAGGTGCCAGTCGGTGAAATGGGGGTCCTTTTCAAGAGCCCATTGCGCATGCAGTGGCCAGTAGGGGTCAAACAGCGCCTCACGCCCAATAGCAATGAGGTCCGCGCTGCCAGAGTCAAGGATGTCCTCGGCCTGGTGGGCATCCACAATCATTCCGACCGCCTGGGTCGTCACGCCAGTCTGCGTTTTGACCTTTTTCGCAAAAGGCACCTGGAAACCCAGGCCACGGGGCACGGGCAGTGCCTTGGTCTGTTCGGTGAGTCCGCCGGAAGAGCAATCGATGACATCCACGCCAACGACCTGCAACTGGCGGACCAGTTCCACCGTGTCGTCTTCGCCCCAGCCCCCCACCGCGCCGTCCACCACGGACAGCCTGCACCACAGCGGCTTCTCGCTGGGCCAGGCGGCACGCACAGCGCTTGCGATTTCCAGCGCAATCCGCATGCGTCCCTCGCGATTGCCGCCGTAAGCGTCGGTTCGCTGGTTGGAGATGGGTGACAGAAAACTCGTCACCAGGTAGCCGTGCCCGAAATGGAGTTCGACCACATCAAAACCCGCCTGGTCGGCACGGCGGGTCGCGCTGACGAACTCATCCACCACCTGCGCAATGTCCCCGTGACTCATGGCGTGAGGGACGGACCAGCCATCGCCCGCTGCCACAGCGCTGGGCCCGATGCGCACCCAGCGCGGGTCAGCTGCAACCATCTGCTCAGAAGTCAGGGCCTCACCGCCCTCCCACAAGGGCTTGCTACCTGCCTTGCGCCCCGCGTGCCCGAGTTGCACCCCAATAGCAGCGCCGTTCTGGTGCACAAATTCGACCACCTGACGCCATGGCGCTATGTGTTCGTCTTGCCACAGGCCCGCATCGTCCTTGCCAATGCGGCCCACCGGCGACACAGCCGTGCTCTCGGTAAAGATGAGTCCGGCTCCGCCCAGGGCAAATTTTCCAAGGTGAACCAGGTGCCAGTTGTTGGCAAAACCACCAGGTGCTGCATGCTGCATCATGGGCGAAATCACGATGCGGTTCTTGAGCAGGAGCGAGCGAACCCGCAGCGGCTGAAACAGCGCTGTCGACATGAAGTGGGACCTTTCAGTGTGAGCCGAGATAGGCCGCTCGCACGGCAGGGTCTTTGAGCAGTTGTGCGCCAGTGCCCTCAAGCGTGATGCGACCTGTCTCCAGCACGTAGGCGCGGTCGGCCACGGCCAGAGCCTGGTTGGCCATCTGCTCCACCAGCAGGATAGTCAGACCTGACTGTCGCAGCGCGCGGATGGACTTGAAGATGTCCGCGATGATGAGCGGCGCCAAACCCAGAGACGGCTCATCCAGAAGCAGCAATTTGGGTTCGCTCATCAGCGCGCGAGAGATGGCCAGCATCTGCTGCTCACCGCCGGACAGTGTGCCGGCCATTTGATTGGCCCGCTCTTTCAATCGTGGGAAGCGCTGGTACTCCCGCTCCACCAGGCGCTGAACCCGGTCGGCATCGGAGCGGATGGAGTACGCGCCCAGCAGCAGGTTTTCGTAGACGGTCTGGTCAGCAAACACACCACGGCCTTCGGGAGACAAAGCGACACCCAAACCGACCCGCTCGTGCGCGGACACATGGGTGCAGTCCGCGCCATTGATGAACACTTTTCCAGCGGCCAGGCGTTCCAGCCCCACCACCCCCTTGAGCAAAGTGCTCTTGCCCGCACCGTTAGCACCGATGATGGCAACTACTTCGCCCGCTTTCACCTCCAAGGAAACCCCCTTAACGGCCTGGATGGCGCCGTAAGACAGTTCTGCTGATTCAAGCTTTAACATGGTTGGCCTTTCAAGCAGAAGTTGCTACAGATTCTTCAGTGGCTTCGGTGCCAAGGTAGGCCTCGACCACCTTGGAATTGGCTTGCACCTCTGCAGGTGTACCTTCGGCAATCTTGATACCGTAGTCCAGAACAATGACGTGGTCGGAGATACGCATCACCAAGTCCATGTGGTGTTCCACCATCAGGATGGACAGTCCCATGCGACTGATACGAATCAACAAGTCACCGAGTTCTGCCGTTTCCTGGGGATTCAAACCGGCGGCGGGTTCGTCGAGCAGGAGCAGCTCGGGGTCAGTGGCCAGCGCACGCGCCAGCTCGACGCGCCGTTGCAGACCATAGGCCAGACTTCCGGCTGGTGCATGTGCCAAGTGAGCCAAGCCCACCAGTTGCAGCAGTCCCATAGAACGCGCCCGAGCTTGTGCTTCCTGTCGATGGGAGCCAGGCAGTGACAGCATGGACGGGAAGAAGCCGTTGGTCATTCGGGTGTGACGCCCCAGCATCACGTTGTCCAGCACAGACAGCTCGCCAAACAGACGCAGGTTCTGGAACGTGCGGCCCATGCCCAATACGCAGATGGCATGCACAGGTTTGCCGACCACACTCTGACCCGAGAACTTGATAGTGCCGGCGTCGGGCGGAACAATGCCCGTGAGCATGTTTATCATCGTGCTCTTGCCAGCGCCATTGGGACCAATCAACGCATGCACGTGGCCACGCTTGAGGCAGAACGATACGTTCTGAGCGGGCTTGACGCCGCCGTAGGCCTTGGAAACCGCCTCGACCTTCAGCAGCTCATTTGAGCCGCCCTTGGACAAGGTCAACTGAACCTGGCCCTGGTCTGCCTCACTGCCCGCATTAACAACAGCCTTGCGGCGGAACAGCTGATTGATGACACCCATCACCCCACCGGGCATCACGAACAGCGCGAAAAGCAACAACGCTCCGTACACAAAGTGCTGGACAGACGGCCAACTCGACAGGCTTGCCTCAATCAGCGTCAGACTCACCGCGCCCACCAACGGGCCATAGATGGAGCCAACACCACCAAACAGCACCAGCAACAGAATAAAGATGGAGAGGTGGAAGTTGATGAAGTCCGAGTTGATGTACTGGTTCTGCTGTGCGACCATCGCGCCCGCCAGACCACAGGTCACGGCAGCCACCACGAACGCAGTGACCTTGCCGCGGTAGACACGCACACCCACCGAAGAAGCGGCGATTTCGTCCGCCTGGATGGACAGCCAGGCGCGCCCCAACCGACCCGACACCAGGTTGCGAATCAAGAGGTGCGTCAAGGCGCACAGGCCAATGGCAAACCACACCCACTGGTTCATGCTCAGTGGTTGACCATTCCAGGTCAGAGGCCGGATGCCAAAAAGACCCTGTGCTCCGCCGAAGACATCGGTCCACTCCGTCACCAGCTTCTCGACAACGATACCAAACGCCAGTGTGACCATGGCCAGGTACGGGCCCTTCACACGAAGCGACGGCAAAGCAATCATCACACCGCACACGCCGGAAATCACACCACCCAGCGCCAGCGCCAGCCAGGGGTCAACCTGGGTTTTGGTGGTCAACAGGGCCACAGAATAGGCGCCTGCAGCGAACAGGCCTGCTTGACCGAGAGACTTCTGCCCCGCATATCCGACCAGGACGTTCATCCCTAGGCCGCACATGTAGTACACGCACATCATGAACGCGATGCGCAGGTAATAGTCGTTGCCAACACTGCCGGTGGCCACCACCAACACGGCCACCGCAATGGCAACCGCCAACAAATGTTTGAGGCTCTTCATACTTTCTCCACCATCTTGGTGCCGAAGAGACCGTTAGGGCGAAACGCCAGAACCAGAATCACCAGGGCAAAGATAGCCACTTCACGCCACTGCGCCGACCACAGGTTCACAAACGATTCCAGTACGCCCAAAAGGAATCCACCAATCACGCATCCACGCGCGTTGCTCAGACCGCCCACCATGGCCGCAGAAAACCCCTTGAGGCCAACAGCCAGGCCCATGAAGAGCGAGGCCTGCGCGACCGGTGCCAGCATGAAGCCCGATAGCCCCGCCAGACTGGAACTGATGACGAAGGCGCCAATCATCACCAGGGTCACGTTGATACCCATCAGACTCGCCACACTGGGGTTCTGTGCCACCGCACGCATGGCTTTGCCCATCATGGTTTTGCGCATGACGTGGTCAAACACCAGCATGACCACGACCGACACGCCCAACATCAGCAACTCCTGCGGGCGAACGCCAATACCTGCCAGACGGATGACGTCGTCACCGACCGGGCTGGGAACCACCACCGGCTTCGGGCCCCAGATGGCCAAGCCAATGCTCTGAAGAATCACGCCAAAGCCCAACGTGCTCATGACCCAAGCCATGCCAGGGCGCCTGGCGAAAGGCCGTACGCCCAACACGAAGAGCAACCAGCCGATGAGGCCCATCACCACCAAGGCAGCCAGTAAAGCGCCGAGTTGAGCCATGGCACCAGGGTTCACACCACCAAAGGAGGTGGAGGTCAACGGTTTGCCAATCGCCAGAAACAGAACACTCATCCCGATGAATGCGCCAGCCGACACAAACTCGCCATGAGAGAAGTTCAACGTTTTGGTGGTCGTGAACGTCACACTGAAACCCAGGGCCACCAGCGCATAGGCGCTGCCTACGGCCAGGCCGCTGAGAAGCGCCTGAAGCAATGATTCCATCGAGATTCCCCTTGACGCGGCGTGAGTGCGAAGGGTCTCACGCCACCTTGGTCGGTATGCTTAGCGCTTGTAATCGCCAGTGGACATCGACTTGATGATGTTGTCGGTGTAGGAGACCAACTGGTCATTGTTCCACTTCACAAAGGCCAGGTCAGCCGCAGTCAGTGCCTCGTGGTTGGTCTTGCTGAAGGGTTTGTTGTAGGTCTTCATCACGCCGTTAACGGGGGCATTCAGGCTCTCCAGCGCATCTTTGAGCTTCTGACCGTCCGTTCCGCCGGCCTGTTTGATGGCTTCAACAATCAGGAGGACCGCGTCATAGCCATGGATGACAAAGGGGAAAGCGCTTGGCGCCGCCAGTTTCGACACCGTACGGTCGTAAAGAGCCTTCTGTGCCGGGGTGGACGGATTCACCATCGTACGCATGAAAATGGGCTTGCTGGCCAGACTCTTACCAGCGGCATCGAAGAAAGTGATGTTGTCTGCTGCCCATGAGGTCAAGAGTGTTGGGAAGTAGTTAATCTTCTCCATGCTGCGCACCAGCTGACCATTAGGCGTTCCTTGGGCCCAGACCAAGATGGTCTCGACACCTGCCGCCTTCATCTTGTTGAGCTGCGAAGTCATATCGGTGTCCGCCACACCAAACTTCTCGGTAGCCAGAGGCGTCAAGCCGTGCAGCTTGACAATTTCTTCCATGTCCTTCAAGCCACCCTGACCGTAGCCCGTGGTCTCGGCCATCAGCCCAATCTTCTTGATGCCACTTTTTGCGACGTAGGTGGCAAGGGCTGCAACCTGCTCGCGGTCCACCATCGAAACACGGAACATGTAGTTGTCCGCACCCGGGCTCATCGGCTTGGTGATGTCGGTCCCCGAACCAATCATCCCCATGGAGACGACCTTTTTCTGGTTCGGGATGTGGCGCCAGGCCAGCGCGTTACCGGAGTTGGTAGGACCAAATACCGTCACGACCTTTTCGTTGTCAATTAGGTCGCTCATGTTCTGAATCGACTTGGGCGGCTGTGACTGGTCATCACGAATCACGAGGGTGAGTTTGCGGCCCAGAACACCGCCAGCGGCATTGATGTCGGCAATGGCGGTCTCGATACCAATAACGCCGGCCTTACCGCTTTGTGCAGAAGGTGAGGCAGACAGGTCTCCATTGAACCCGAGTTTGATGTCTTGTGCGTATGCTGCAACCGTTGCCGTCATTGTCGCGGCGATGGCGGTGCGCTTCAGAAACTTGGTGATATTCATGGTTGTCTCCTTACGGTGGTTATGGCCTTGTGGCCGGGGATTTCGCGGGACGAATTTTTAAGTGGGTGACGTCAAGAAGCCAAAAAGCCGCCATCGATGGGCAACGTGACCCCCGTGACATAGGTAGCCATGTCCGAAGCTAGGAACACGACGGGGCCGACCAACTCTTCGGCTTGCCCCACGCGGCCCATGGGCGTGCGCAGCATGAATTTGTCGAGACGCTCGGGCGCTTCACGGGTGTAGGAGGTCATGGGCGTCTCAATCACGCCGGGCGCAATCGCATTGACACGAATGCCGTCTTTGGCCAGCTCAACGGCCAGGGCTTGCGTCAACATCTTGACCGCGCCCTTGGAAGGCGAATACCCGACGACATTGGGAATGCCGGTCGTAGATGCAATCGAGCCTACATTGATGATGACGCCCTTGGTAGAGCGCAAAGCCTTTAACCAGGCATTGGTGGGTCGGAACGTGCCCAGAATGTTCACATCGAGCGTTCGCTCCAGATTGGCGTCGACCTTGGGACTGTCGATGCCCTCCCGGATGATGATGCCGGCGTTGTTGACCAGCACGTCGATGTTGCCGACTGATGCAGCCACCGATGCACACTGCTCAACAGAGGTGACATCCAAACGGTGTGCCACAGCGCTTCCGCCAGCGAGGGTGATTTCGTCAGCAACGCTCTTGGCATTGTCTTCATTCAGGTCCGTCACAATGACTTTGGCGCCTGCCTTGGCCAAGCCCTTGGCGATGGCTCGCCCATTGCCTTGCCCTGCGCCCGTGACCAAAGCCGTCTTGCCCACCAGCACCTGAGGTGCCATGTTGCTTGTGATGTCCATGTTCATCCTACATGTCTTGGAATGACTTACTTTTGTGCTTTGGCTTTATGCAGCCAGCGCTTCACGCTGCTTGAATTCAGACTCCATCACGCCCCCCTTTGCTAAGACCTGACCAACAACATACCCAAAGGTAAGTGCAGGTCCGAGAGTGATTCCGGCTCCAGGATAGTTACCGCCCATGATGCTGGCCGCGTCATTGCCTACGGCATAAAGCCCTTTAATCGTTCGCTTGTCCTTGGTCAGCACTCGGCATGAGTCATCCGTCGCCAAGCCGGCAAAGGTTCCAATTTCACCAACCACAATCTTGATGGCGTAGTACGGCCCCTTCTGAATCGGTGCCATACAGGGGTTGGGCGTGACCAAAGAGTCGCCTTGGTAACGGTTATAGGCAGTGCTGCCTTTGCCGAACTTCGTGTCGACACCGGTGACGGCATCGCGATTGAAGGTCTGGACCTCTTCCTTCAGGGCGGCCACAGGCACTCCGATTTCTTTGGCGAGCGCATCCAGGCTACTACCGTGCTTGAGGTAACCGCTCTTGAGGTGTTTGCCAATCGGCAACGGGAAGGGCGCAACGCAGCCTAGGCCGTATTCACGCAGGTGGGCGTGGTCGCAGATGAGCCAGCAACTCACATCTGACATTCCTTTGGTCGCCTTGACCAGGTCCTGAATAAAGTCGTGATATGACAGCGCCTCGTTGGTAAAGCGCCGGCCACTCTGGGTCACCGCAATTACGCCCGGTTTGGCACGGTCGATGAAGTGGGGCATCACGCCCTGGGTGCCATCGCTGCGCTGGGTCACAGAGGTGGGGCACCACGCTGCTGCATTCGGAATGGACGAGTCGACCCAGCCTCCCACCATTTCAGCCAAGCGCAGGCCGTCGCCCGTGTTCAGTTCCGGCGATGGCGTGAAGTGTTCTCGACCAGTCGGAGCATGGGGGAACAATGCCTTACGACGTTCGATGTCATGTGGGAAACCGCCGCACGCCAACACCACACCGCGATTCACGCGGACGTCAACAGGCTTGCCCTCGTGCCACACAGTCACGCCGACCACGGCGTCCCCCTCAACGATGAGTTTCTTCACAGGGGAGGAAAGCCACACCGGAATGCTGAGGTCCATCGCTGCTTTGGCCAGACGACCGGCCAGTGCATTGCCATTGGTCAGTGTCATGCCACGCCCATAGCGCACGACATCGAGGAGGTGGCCTGCAAAGCGCTTGGTGACATACCAGAAGGATTCGAGCGACTTGAACGCACGCAGAAAGTGCCATAGCTCTTTGCCCGAGCCCAGCATCATGCCGAAAACGGTTAGTTCCGGCACTGGGGGCGCCAACTGTTCAACTCGTGTACCCAACTCGCGTGCATCGAATGGGCGTGTCACCATCGAGCGACCACCAGGCATGCCACCAGGTGCCTCGGCGTGGTAGTCGGGGAAAACTGGCGGCATGTCGAACTGCACGCAGGTCTTCTCGGTGAAAAATTCGACCGCTCTGGGCCCATTCTCGATAAAGGCGTCCACACGGGCTCCGTCAAAGTGGGTGGTCGCCTCGTGTTTGAGGTAAGCCCGCGCCGCGCCGACCGGCTCCTGAATGCCTTGTTCTTTCGCCAGCTTGGTGCCGGGAATCCAGAGCCAGCCACCCGAACGGGCAGTGGTTCCGCCGTAGACAGGCGCTTTTTCTACCACCAGCACCTTCAAGCCTTCGTATGCGGCGGTCACTGCCGCCGACATGCCCGATGCCCCGGTCCCCACCACTACCACGTCGTATTCAGCCACTTGCCTTGCCATTGCCATCTCCACCTGAAAAGGGGTTAGTTGTCCGCTTGATGTCGTTAGTTTAGGATAAACGCGTATTTTATAGACTAATGGTTTACCCTAGTTGAACGAACTTGTTAAAATCTAACAAAAGGAGACGCGCACATGGCTACAGAACAGGACAACGATGCCAATGAATCCAGCGGCGAAAAAGAGCGCCGCGGCATCCAGTCGATTGAGGTAGGTGGACAACTGCTGCTCGCGCTGGGGGAGCATGGCCGACCTATGCCGCTGCGAGAGTTGGCACGTGCGGCCAACATGCTTCCTGGCAAGGCGCACCCCTACCTTGTGAGTTACTCGAAGTTGGGTCTGGTGACGCAAGACCCTTCAAATGGCTACTATTGGCTCGGGCCTACGGCCATTCAGTTGGGTTTGGTGAGCCTGCGCATGCTCAACCCTGTCAGAGAGGCCACACCGTTTGCCAACGACTTGGCACGGGAAACGGGACACAGCGTAGCCTTGTCCGTGTGGGGTAACCAAGGGCCGACTGTCGTCTATTTGTTTGAAGCGATTTACCCTTTGCACGTCAATCTAAGAACCGGTACCGTGATGTCATTGGCCGGTACGGCAACAGGTCGACTGTTTGCAGCCTACCTGCCTTCTCGACTCATCGAAGAGTTCATGCTTGAAGACAACCGGCGCCTGGGGCCTGACATCGCAAGACCCGCAGACCCGGAGAGCGTTCAGCAGATGCTGGTTGAAGTGCGCAAGCATGGCTTATCTCGCTCCGTCGACAATCCGACGCCCGGCGTGTGCTCTTTCGCGGCACCGGTTTTCGACTACTCGGGAAACATCGTTCTGGGCGTCACATTGATGGGGCGCTCGAGTTCGTTTGACCACAACTGGGGCGGTCCACAGGCGCAGGCGGCCAAGAGGTGTGCCATGGAAATATCCAAACGGCTCGGTCATCAACCTGTGAAAGCGTAGACATACTTTTCGGTTTCTCCATGGCCCATCGCCAGCCGACCCTCATCGCATGAGGAAAGGCCCGTCGTTCGCGGTCGCCCCCCCAATTAGGGTGACGTTAGCCAGGACTTTTGCCTTCCGCGCAACACTCCCTTTGCACAAGCTACCGAGTGCTGAAAGTCAATCTGAGCTGGACCTCAGCGACAGAGGCGACTCATTGTCCGTTGTGGGTTATCAGAATGGCCGCCAGGGACCGGTGTTTCAGGGGGTCATTTTCTATATTACTTCCACGCGCCTCTGTGGCGTAGTTGTGAAATATAGGAGATGACTCATGACTGATTTTGTGATTCTTGGCGCTGGCTCGGCCGGTTGTGTGCTGGCGAACCGGCTTTCCGCCGACCCGAGCATTCACGTGACTCTTTTGGAGGCGGGTGACTGGGACAGCAGTCCCTTCATCCACATGCCCGCTGGCTACTTTCGTCTCATGCAGACTGGCGAGTTGGACTGGGGCTTTCACACCGTCCCGCAGTCCAATGTCAACAACCGCAAGATGTTCATCCCTCGCGCCAAAAGCATTGGTGGCTGCACCACGGTGAACGGGATGATTTATGTGCGCGGAGACCGGACCGACTACGACAACTGGGCTGCACAAGGTAACGAGGGCTGGGACTGGGATACGTGCCTTCACTACTTCAAAAAAGCAGAGAGCTGGCGTGGTGGAGCATCAGAAATTCACGGCGATTCCGGTCCGCTGAAGACCAGCCGATTTGGCATTCACAACCCAGCCGCCAAGGCCTTCATTGAAGCGGGTCAGCAGGCGGGCTACCGCTACAACGATGACATGAACAGCGGTGACCAAGAGGGCTTTGGTCCTTGCGACAGCACACTGGAGGACGGGATTCGTTCCAGTGTGTCACGCAGTTACATCACGCCCATCAAGAAGCGTCCCAACTTGACAGTCATCACCAAAGCAACAGCGACACGCCTGCTATTCAATGGCACACGTGTTGTGGGAGTGGAGTACGCACAAAAGAACCAACTCAAGAAACTGATGGCATCGAAGGAAGTCATCGTTTCAAGCGGTGCATTCCACTCCCCACACTTGTTGCAACTGTCAGGCATCGGCGACCCAGAGCATCTGCGCAGCATCGGCGTCGAAGTTCAACACAAGCTGCCGGGCGTGGGTCAGAACCTGCAAGACCATTTGGGTTGTGGACTCAAGCAGCGCTTGACCAAGCCCTACTCCATGCTGTCGCATCTGAAGCCGGTGAACACCGCCAAAGCGGTTGCGCAGTACATGCTGAACAAGTCCGGCCCTTGCTCCTATCACGGTGTGGAAGCGCTGGCTTTCGTGAAATCCAACCCCGAGCTGCATGCACCCGATATTCAGTTCCACCTGAACATGGTGATGTACGAGGACCACGGTCGCGAAATCATCTGGGAGGAAGGCATCATGCCTTACTTCAATATCTCGCGTCCCAAGAGCCGCGGCACGGTCTTGGCGGGTAGCAACAACCCCAAAGAGCTGCCCATCATTGACCCGCACTTCTTCTCTGAGTCGGATGACCTGCGTGTCATGCGTGAAGGCATCAAGATTACGCGCGAAATCATGGCGCAAAAAGCCTTTGACGATTTCCGTGGTGAGGAATACGGCCCAGGTAGCGCTGTGACCAGCGACGCCGACATTGACCACTACATCCGCGAGAAAACCAACAGCGTCTACCACCCTGTTGGCACTTGCAAGATGGGCCGTGACGAAATGGCCGTCGTTGACAGTCAGCTTCGGGTTCGTGGTCTTGAGGGTGTTCGTGTGGTCGATGCCTCCGTTATGCCCAACCTCACCAGTGGCAACACCAACCTGCCCACCATCATGATTGCCGAGCGGGCTTCAGACTTGATTCTGTCGGCCTACAAGGACCATGCGTTGTATTCCAGCAGCAATAAGCAGGCCATTGCAGCCTAACCATCTTTCCAGGAAAACATGATGTTTGATATTGGCAATCCGTACGCAGGCGTTCTTGAGTCGACAAAGAGGTTTCTGGCACGCGACCACAAACTTTTCATCGATGGACAGTGGGTCAACGCCGTCTCTGGCGCAACCCGTGCCGTCATCGACCCCGCAACCGCTCAGCGCGTTTCAACCATGGCAGAGGGTGGGGCGGCCGACATCGACTTGGCTGTTCGCGCTGCACGCAAGGCGTTCGAAGAAGGCCCATGGGGCAAGATGTCTACCAATGAGCGCGGGCGCATCGTGTGGAAGATTGGTGACCTGATTAACGCACATGCGCAGGAACTCGCTGAGCTAGAGGTGATTGATGAAGGCGCCCCTCTGACTACTGCTCGTGACTTTTGGGTAACACTGGGCGCAGACCACTTTCGCTACTACGCAGGTTGGGCAAACAAGATTTCTGGCGAAACCCTTCCGGTGAACATGCCTGGAAACTGGCACGCCTACACCCGACGTGAAGCCATCGGAGTGGTCGGTCAAATCATTCCTTGGAACGTACCATTCCTGATGGCTGCATGGAAACTGGCGCCCGCGCTGGCCGCTGGTTGCACCATTGTGCTCAAACCCGCGGAGGACACGCCACTGACCGCGTTGCGTTTGGTGGAACTGTGCCGTGAGGCTGGTGTACCAGATGGAGTTATCAACGTCGTCACCGGCGCAGGTGAGGCCGGTGCGGCATTGGCTGCACACCCTGATGTGGACAAAATTGCATTCACCGGGAGCACAGCCACTGGCAAAGCCATCGTCAGAGCAGCCGCCGACAACCTGAAGCGCGTCACGCTGGAATTGGGGGGCAAGAGTCCCGTTTTTGTGTTCCCGGATGCAGATATCGATGCGGCGATTCCCGGGGTGGCGCAGGCCGTGATGCTCAATTCCGGCCAAGCATGCACCGCAGGCTCTCGCCTGTACATTCATGAAGCCGTCTACGACCGTGTCATCGAAGGCATCGCTGAGTACACAACGGGCCTGAAGCTTGGGCATGGCCTGGACCCCATGTCCCAAATCGGTCCTCTGATTTCGGAGCGCCAGTTTGGACGAGTCAACCGCCTGCTCAGTGCGGGTCTTTCTGAAGGTGCTCAGCTCGTCACCGGTGGCAAGCAGCATGGCCAAGCCGGCTACTTCTTGCAGCCCACTCTGCTCGCCGGCGTGGATGCCAACATGACCGTGTACAAGGACGAAATTTTTGGCCCCGTCATTTCTGCCATGAAAATCACCAACGACAACCTGGATGCGTTGGCCAAAGAAGCCAACAACACGACCTATGGTTTGAGCGCCAGCATCTGGACCAGCGACGTCAAACGCGCGCATAGCCTGGCGGCACGCATTCGTGCAGGCATCCTCTGGGTCAACAGTCACCATATGGTCGATGCAGGCTTCCCCTTCGGTGGAGTGAAGCAATCTGGCTGGGGTCGGGAGATGGGTTACCCAGGCATAGAAGCCTATACCGAACTCAAATCCGTAGCTGTTAACCTGAACTGAACTGCAGTGATTGAAAAGGGCGCCAATATTGGCGCCCTTTTTGCCATTTGTTTCCACACATCAAACATTGCCTTATTCAGGGTAAACCCTCAAATTTTGCCGGAAACAGCATTTTTAGGCATTATTGAATGCCTTCAATAGGGATAAATACGAATGGTATAAAGAGGTTATCTGTAAGAAAGTGGCACTCGCTTACACGATGTTGTTGGTAAGCAGCGAGGTTCACATGCAGACACAGCACGACACGGTCCTTCGTCAAGATAAGGACCAATTTGCCTATTGGCTTGAGCTCATATGTCGTCACTTTCCCCGTGCTACGGGGGTTCGAGATACCGTTGCTCCGTTCTCAGGTCATCTCGAAAGAAGCGTGCTGGGTTCGGTGGAGGTCAGTGACATCCGCTGCAGTTCGCTCAAGTACGAGCGTGACCGACAAGACCAATTGAAAGATGACTGCGAAGACTTCCTTGTGAGCATGCTTGTAGAGGGGCATGCACGTATCGAACAGTGCGGTCGCGTCACGACCCAAGCGCCCGGTGATTTTGTTCTTTATGACGCTGCGCGTCCGTTTGTGTACGAATTCCCAACAAACTACCAAATGATGTTGGTCAAAATTCCGCGTAAGACCATGCTCTGTCGTTTGCCCAACGCAGAACGACTCACTGCGGTGAAGTTCAGCAGCACATCACCTCTAGGAGGCCTTGCGTCGATGATGGTCCGCTCCGCAGTAGGACTCGCTCTTCCAGGACAGTCAAACTGTTCAGCAAAAGTGGGGGCATCCTTGATAGATATCCTGACAGCTTCGTTCGAAACTGAACTTCAGGATACCAACGAGCTGGTCGACCGTCAGGCTGCCATTCTGAAGCGGGCGAAAGACTACATCCGCGCTCACATGGACGACTCCGAGTTGGATGTTGAGATGATTGCTCGTGCTGTGCATGTTTCCTCCCGAACGCTGAGCCGAGCCTTTGCTGCTGAGGGCAGCACGGTAATTCGTTGGCTTTGGAAAGAGCGCCTTGAAGCGAGCCATATAGCACTGAGTGAGGGACGAATTTCGCAGGTGGCAGACGTGGCGCTAGGGTGTGGCTTTGCCAGCGGTTCGCACTTCAGTCGCATGTTCAAGGCCACATACGGAGTGTTGCCTCACACCCTCCTTCGTGCGCCCAACACCAATGGGGTAGAAAAATTTGCCATAAACTAACAAAGGGCGAGAAGATTGACCGAGACAGACGGTCATTTTGGCTGTCTCAGTCGGGCCTCAGAAGCCTTCAATTCTTAAAGTTGAAACCTACGGTACCACCGTAGCCAACAGTTGCGCAGGAGTCCTGTGCGGCCAAATCAACCAGGAGACGAAGTCAATGAAGTCCACATTTCCCGCCATTCGTGCGCGCCAGACAGCAATCGCTGCACTGCTCGTTGGCGCAGGTCTTTCCACTCAAGTTTTTGCCCAGGACAACGTCGCTGTCACTGCAGGCGCAGACATCTCCACCATGTGTGGAAGCAAGCCCACGGTTGTTGCCCTGACCGACGGTTACGGTGGCAACACCTGGCGAAAAATCACCCTGGCTGAATTCCGTGAGGAAGCAGCAAAGTGCAAGAACATCACCAAAGTTGTCTACGCGAACGCCAATGGTGATGTCCAGAAGTCCAACAGTGACATCAACAGCCTGACCGCCCAGGGCGTGAACATCATCGTGTCCTTCACCGACTTTGGTGATGCGATGGTTCCCTCATTCCGCAGCGCCCACAAAGCAGGCGTGACCATGGTGCCGTACTTCTCCAAAGTGGCGGGCACGCCCAGCAAGGACTACGCCGCCATGGTCGCGGTTGACACCGGTTTTGCTGGTGGCTTGTGGGCGGATTGGGTCGGCAAAAACGTCACCAATGGCACCGTGGTTTTCCTTGGCGGCATCCCTGGTGCATCTTCGTCGCAGCGCTACCTCGATGGATTCAAAGCCGGGTTGAAGAAGTACCCAGGACTGAAGATGCTGGACGAAAACTACATCGTCACCAACTGGAGCCCGACCGATGCCCAGAAGGCAGTTGCAGGTCTGATTGCCAAGCACGGGAAAATTGACGTCATCGTCTCCGACTACGGTGTGACCACGCTGGCCGCTATCAAGGCTTTCGAGCAGGCTGGTCTTCCTATCCCCGCGCAAGCGACCATCGCCAGCAACAACGAAATCAACTGCAAGTACCTGAACGCCAAGAAGGCGGGCAAGGCGTGGCCGTACTTCTCCCTGGACTACACGAACCGCATCGCCACCTTTGCACTGCGTCGCGCGATGTCCATCTACCAAGGGACGAAAAACACGGAAAGCCTGAACGTTGCTCCGATGCCCTACATCGACAGCGCCAAGGGCATGGAGCCCAAGTGTGACCTGACGGCGCCGCCTGATGCCGACCTGTCTTCTGCGTTGCCGGCCGACAAGCTCAACGCTCTGTTCAAGTAATTGAGCTGGTCATGGCATCCCAGAATCAAATTTTGTTGTCACTGGACTCTGTCAGCAAATATTTTGCCGGCGTCACAGCGTTAGACGGTGTCAGTTTCAGCGTGCGAGCTGGTGAGATTCACGCCCTGGTGGGCGAGAACGGAGCTGGCAAGTCTACGTTGATGGCCATTGCATCCGGTGCATTGGCTGCTGACAAAGGACAGGTGAAGATTGCAGGCAGCCCAATGCGCGGTGCCCCTGAGCTTGCACGAGAGCTCGGTTTGGCCATTGTGCGTCAGGAGCCCGCGCTGATGCCTGACCTGACCGTGGCAGAGAACTTGTATCTTGGGGTGCCTGAGCGTTGTCGTCCCCCAATCGGCCGCGCGGCCGATTGGGCTCAGGGTTTGCTCAAAACCTGGTCCAACGATGTCACCATCGACGCGCGAGAGCGTGTGGCGAGCTTGGGCCCTGAGCAAAGATTCATCATCGAAATCGTCAAAGCGCTGGCCTCGGAGCCGAAGGTCCTGGTCCTGGATGAGCCCACGGAACACTTGCTGGCCGATGACGTGAAGCGATTGTTCGAACGCATCCGGGCGGTCACAAAGAGAGGTGCATCGGTTGTCTACATCTCTCACCGTATTCGTGAGGTGCAACAGATTTCCGACCGACTCACGGTGTTGCGTGATGGTCAAGGCCAAGGGACTTACGACGCCAGCTCCATGGATGAAGAACGCATCGTCGAGCTAATCGTTGGTGTGGCTCTCGACAGAGAGTTCCCCCCCAAGGTCCAAGACGCACAGAACGAGCCGGTTGTGCTCGACATCTGTGGCCTCAAGGGTGAAGGCTTTCACGATATCAATGTCCAGGTCCGACGTGGTGAAATGCTTGGGCTTGCCGGCATCAGCGACAACGGACAGCGGGAATTCATGCGTGCGTTGGCGGGCATCCAGAAGAGCAGTGGAACTGTTCAACTCAATGGCGCGACCGTTTCGCTGGACAACTCTGCCAGGGCGACACAAGCAGGCATTCGCTATCTGACGGGTGACCGCCACCGAGAGGGCATCTTTGCTGAGCTTTCGGTCCGCGAAAACTTTTCTGTTCGCTCATTGGGAGAAGACCTGTTCTCTGGGCTCGTGAGCGCGCAGCGTGAAGAGGTCCGAGCAACAACTGCTGTCAAAGATTTCGCTGTCAAGACCCCGACCATCGAGACACCTATTCGCTCGCTCTCCGGTGGCAATCAGCAGAAGCTGGTCCTGGCCAGCGTGCTGGCGAGCAAGCCAAAAGTACTTTTGGTTGACGAGCCAACCCAAGGGGTTGATGTCGGCGCTCGCATGGAGATTTACAAGACATTGCGAGACGTCGCCAACAGTGGCGTCACTGTCATTGTTGTGTCCTCCGATGCTCAGGAGGTGGCCGGCCTTTGCGACCGTGTCGCCATCTTCTCGCGCGGTCATATCGTCAAGCAGCTCAGTGGAGGCGAAGTGATTGAAGCAAACATCACTTCGGCGGTTCTTACCTCGACCACGACCCGCGCACGTGACGAAAAGCAGGGTGTTGGGTCATTCTGGAGATGGGCCGCTGGCGATTGGGCGCCTCTCATCATGCTGGCAGTTGCCATCCTGGGCCTCGGTATGTTTGCAACTAACGCCAATGAGTTCTTCCTCAGCGAGCGGAACCTATCGGGGATGCTGGCGCTTGTCGCAACACTCGCAATCGTCGCCTTTGGGCAGCAGTTGCTGATGCTGGTCGGAGGTATCGACCTTTCGGTCGGACCCTTGATGGGCCTGGTAGTAGTCACTCAGTCGTTTTTCCTCACCACGGACGCTTCTCTTGGCGCCCAAACGACTGGGTGGGTGCTTGTGGTGGGCATCGCAGTTGTGGTGGGGTTGCTCAACTGGGCGCTTGTCGACCCGTTGGGACTTCACCCTATGGTTGCTACCTTGGCGACCTATATGGGTATCCAGGCCGTTTCACTGTTGCTGCGACCGATTCCGGACGGACTGATTGCGGAAGATGTCATGGATGGCATTGGTTCCAAGTGGGGGTTTGTGCCCGTCATGTTTGTGGTCGTCACCGTGATTGCTGTCGCAATGGAGCGAGGGCTTTTCAAGCGAAAGTGGGGTATTGCTCTGCGCGGTCTGGGTTCACGCCCTGAAGCAGCTCGGGTGGCTGGTGTACATCCTCGACTGAGCATGTTGGCCGCCTATGTTGGGTGTTCGTTGCTGGCGGCAGTGGCAGCTGTGCCCTTGTTGGCACAGGTTGGTACCGGTGATGCCAACTCTGGCACTAACTACACACTCGCCAGCATCGCAGCGGTCGTCATCGGTGGTGCGAGCTTGTTTGGAGGACGAGGCTCATTTGTCGGGGCGCTTCTTGGGGCGATGCTCATCACACAGGTGAATGTGGTGACCAGCTTCCTGGGGGTGACCGATGCCTGGCAGTCGTACTTGCTCGGGGGAATGATTCTGGCCTCCGTTGCCGTCTACTCGAAGAGCCGACAAATGGTGGTGGCCAAATGAAAGCGAACGCAACTATTCAACACCCTCAGGCAGCCTATCGCCAGGTCAGTAGGGCTACTCCGTCAAAGGAGAAGGAGCCAATAATGAAAATCGGCGAGTTCGGCTGGATTTGGGTCGCGACTGCAGCCCTGTTTGCGGTCAGTGCCATCGTGGCACCGGGCACTCTCAGCGCTGGTTCGCTGTTTGCCATGCTTCCGTTTGCGGGCATCTTGGCCTTGGCCGCCACGGGTCAGACACTGGTCATTCAGCAGCGCGGGCTGGACATGAGTTCAATCGGAACCATCGCTCTGGCAGGGCTTCTGGTGGCCAAGTATGGGAACTCGACGGGCTCGGTGGCCATGGGCTTGCTGGTGTCCTTTGGCGTCTGCATCCTGGTCGGCTTGCTGAACGGCTACCTGACCGCCAAGGTTCACATCACGCCGCTGATTGCCACGCTGGCAGTGAATGCTGTCGTCATCGGTGTGGTGAGAGATATCTCCGGAAACACGCCGATATCGGTGGCTCAGAGCATCCAGGACTTCTCGCACTCGCAGCTGTTTGGCGTTCCGATGACAGTCTGGCTGGCTGGTCTGTTTATCGTCGTGCTTTCCGTTGTGACGAAGAAGACGGTCATCGGACGGCGATTTGTTGCAGTAGGTGTCAACCCGAGAACCGCGGTCGCGGCAGGTATCGTTGCCACCAGGTATCAGATTGGTGCCTACGTCGTCTCGGCGCTTTGCTTTGCTGTAGCGGGCATCTTGTTGGCGGGATACATCGGCAACGCTACGAGCACTGCGGGCAATGACTACCTGATGCCAGCCATCGCGGCAGTGGTTGTAGGCGGAACACCCTTTACAGGTGGTCGGGGTAGCTTGATTGCCAGTGGTATCGCGGCTCTGTTCATGGCTCAGCTTGGTCAGATGGTCTTAGCGCTTGGCGCAGGTACCGCAATGCAACTGCTCGTACAGGCGCTAGCTCTACTGATTGCAACTGCAATTCGGATATTGCCTTCTCTTTTGAAAAAGAGAAAAGTAGCTTCACAGCATTAGGAGCTGGGCGTTACAGGCCCTTTGAGGAAATCTCAAAGGGCCTGTTCGCTTCAAACTGGTACCATTCAACGCATAGTCAGCAAGTCCACGCCACCCGTCGGCGGCCATGGGCGACACGATGTAAGGTCTCAGGCGCTAGGCAAGGCTGGCGGTTTGGATGCAGAGGAATCTCAGGTTATGCTTCCCATCGTCTCACCTGTTGCTTCCAACGCCTACGCAAGCCCTTGATTTTTAAGCACTTGAAATCTCAAGTTATGGGTCTCGCTACATGTAGGTTCCCACGAACATTTAGATTTTTCCCAAAAGTCGAGATTTCGTGGGAATCGAACATCCCGTGGCGCGAGCTTGAATATCATCCGGAGCAAAGAGTTTGAAGGCACACGAGCCTGGGATGCCTTGCACATCGCCACGCTCTCAGGCATCAGCGTTCGTCTGCACTGGACCGATCAGCCGTACATCTGGCATGTCAATGATGGGCAGGAGGTCTTTGCCGTGACGGATGGCACGGTGGGCATGCACTACCGCATTGATGCAGTGGAGCATGTCGTCACTCTCGCAGCTGGCAACGTGTTTTATGCAGGGGTGGGTTGCGAACATGTGGTGCATCCACGAGTTGCGCCCCGGATTTTGGTGGTGGAGAAGGAAGGCAGCGTGTGAGCCTTCATGGGTTGTGCGCCCTGTACTCCTGAGTTTTGCCTCCATAACCATACGCACCAG
>JACCDQ011699084.1_pt1 | contig 25864 bp, 17 predicted proteins | sample 7446031 | NCBI WGS metagenome assembly JACCDQ01 (sample SAMN15323442, study PRJNA562643) | freshwater metagenome | isolation source: river surface water | place: USA:Blue River Watershed | collected 2017-08-17 | reverse complement strand
GACCACCAGGATAGCCCGTATGACGTACATATTGTTTGTCTGTCATTTTCTTTCCTGTCAAACGGATTTTCTCCGCATTGATGATGATTACGTTATCTCCACAATCTACGTTTGGGGTAAAACTAGGTTTGTGCTTACCACGTAAAATGTTTACGATCTGGCTAGACAAACGACCTAATACCTTGTCTGTAGCGTCAATAACTACCCATTCTTTCTGAACTGTTGCTTTGTTAGCAGAAATAGTTCTATAACTTAATTGATCCACAATTATTAAATTTAATAACGTTTGTTAAACATTTATTACCCTGCCTCTCTCCTATTCTCTTCCCAACTAGACAATAAAATTAGAACAGCTTGATTACAAGTTCGTGATGTTCAAAAAACACAAAAACCCGCACGGAATTACGGATTTACACAAACCTTTTCTTTTTCTCTTTTATGCACGGGCGGCAAAAAGCTCATCCTTTGGGGCTGCAAAGTTACTGAGTAATCTCCGAAAAAACAACCCCCTCATTTATAATTTTAAAACTACCTCTTTTTTTATCTATTCTCCTGATTATCAAACCGCTATTTTTCTCAAAGACAATCACAGAGTTCTTTATCTACTTGCTTTTTTTGCCCATTGCCCTCGATATAAAAACAATCTCCTTTTAAACCTATATACAAAGGTTGCCCGTTATAATTCGAACATTTAGTAGAAACAGTCACCGTTGTACTCCCCGAATTCCACCAATCACCATGCCATCGCGATATAAACTCTTGGGGTAATCCCGTATAAATGGATTTACCTACTCTTGTTTCTAACTCGGCAAGTGACGTCAAATAACGTGTCCAATCTTTTCGCTGTACGGCCGATTCCTCGTTCGGAAAATCGGCAACAAAATGAATTGCCTCTGGAGATACCCATTGGCTACCCAACGGCACAGCTACTACCAATTTATACATGCGTTCAGGAATGACGACGCCTACTGGCAATGTTTCTTTATCTCCCAAACTCCCCGCACCTCCTTTTCCATAAACTCCAGCTAACACATTGACAAAATACCCCGCTCGGACTAACGCACGGCAATATTCTTCTAAATTAGCCCAAACAAAACGGTTTAGTCGAGGTGCTTGAGGAACAATATTCGTCATCAAGAATGTGGCGGAATTATCTTCTTCTGTTGCCGTTCTATCTGCAGACGGACACAAATGTCCTCTATCAAATCCTGAATTTGTATAATCACTTGTCTTTACTTGGTACCAACCTACTGGAAGCGAAATATCTGGGCGAAAATCATTCTGTCTTTCTGAACTACCCAAATCTGTCCTATCTATTGTCCAACTTACCCAATTGGCAGTCAATCGATTTGCGTTGTAGGAAAGATTAAATTGTTTTTTTTCGATAAGATAATTGTCTGTCGCACTTTTTGACGCCTGCGTTGGATTTGCAAATACTCGGTAATTTGTACCGTAAGTGGGCACTGTATTTTTCTCACATCCAACTAGTGTAATGAGGGCAAATAACACAAACCAGCTAGCTTGTCCTCTCCAATTTTTTCTTTTATTAATCATGGTATATTTGCTGTAGAATTAGGACTCAATAGAAAGTGTTCTCAGTATAATAGTCCTATCATTCGGTAATGTACCAATAATCCAGACGTTCACCTCTATTTTTTCCGTTTTTGCAACGAAAAAATCAACTGTATTTTCTTCAAAGAACCTTTTAATTTCGCAAAATTTCAGACGCGTTGCCTCCTCATCTGTTCCATGCCAATCCGCTGGGGTAATCAAGGGTTGCCAAAAGAGCAACCAATCAAGTAAACGACCTTGGGTAAAACCGGGTGAGATACATTCCAATTTTTCCATTTCAGCACCAATAATGCCCCCTTTTACATCTATTTCAAAAGGTTCGTCACTCTCACTTGGAAACCATACATTGTCAGTCAATGTGATTAACTTTTCACGTATTTCTTGTTCGCTCATTTTATTCGTGTATTTCATTTATATCCATTGTAAAAATCAAAATGATCTCGAATGAGTACGGTCATTTCTATCAAAGTTACTATGAGATGTTTCACTTTTATAATTATCCAGAAACTAGTCGTTCTCTTCTCTTCACTCTCTCGTATATTTGTATTACCCTTGCAAAGCTACACATTACTACCTCATAGGTATGTAGTTTCAGACATGGTACATAAATATTTTTCAAATTTTCTATCCTTAAAGATATGTCAATATTTCAAATTGGAGTTCCTAGCTCTTCTACTGCTGCCATTATCTCTATTTCTGGCAGTAAATCTCATACTTTAAAAGAATTTTATGGCGCACTTGCACAAGCTTTGGAATATCCAGATGATTTTGGTTTCAAGGTGGAAGAGCTTGACGATTTACTTTCAGACCTTTCATGGATAGAAGATAGCCATCTCATTTTGCACATTACAGACACAGAAGAGTGGCTTATAAAGGAAAGAAACAAAGAACGAATTTTCACGATGTTGGACTTATTACAAGGGATTGTTGAAGATTGGCATTGGATGGATCCGGAGGATGAAGATAAAAAAACGGTAGATATCTATTTTGCTCCAAGTAATCGAATAGCGAAGCTGATGGAGGAGGCAGGAGTCATTTAATTTGTATTCTATCCAAATCTTTGGGTTGGATTATTGCTTAAATTCAAAAATCATACTATCATTATCCTTAGATTTTCGTAAATTTAGGGCTTTCCTTATGGTTATAGGACGCAATTCAACGCGAAATTTCGTTTCACAGAAGCCAATCATTTGGGCGACAATGAATTGAATCCCACAATAAACGCACACATGCAAGATATTATTCATTTACTTTCCGACTCCATCGCTAACCAAATTGCGGCAGGAGAAGTTGTGCAACGGCCGGCCTCGGTGGTAAAAGAACTACTCGAAAACTCCATTGACGCAGATGCAAGGTCAATACAACTCATTGTAAGAGACTCAGGAAGAACACTCATCCAAGTGATAGATGATGGCTTAGGTATGTCCCCTTCTGATGCTCGGATGAGCTTTGAGCGCCATGCTACTTCTAAAATTAGCAAATCGGAAGATTTATTTGCGATACGAACCATGGGATTTCGTGGAGAAGCTCTTGCCTCTATTGCCGCAGTCGCACAAGTAGAATTGAAAACAGCAAGAGCTATCGACGAAGTAGGAACTTGGATACGTGTAGAGGGTTCTGATTTTAAGGGTCAAGAACCTATTGCTACACCCACAGGCACAAGTATTTCCGTAAAGAATTTATTTTTCAATGTACCGGCACGTCGAAACTTTCTAAAGTCTAATTCAGTCGAGATGAAACACATCATTGATGAATTTCATAGAGTTGTTTTGGCACACCCAAACGTTGGATTTTCTTTGTATCACAATGACCACGAGATTTACGCATTACCCGCTGGTAAACTGAGTAAACGTATTGTAGATATTTTTGGCAAGAATTACAGAGAGCAGTTAGCCAAGTGTGAAGAAGAGACTCCCTTTGTGACTGTACGTGGATATGTAGGAAAACCAGAGGCCGCCAAAAAGACACGTGGAGAACAATACTTTTTTGTCAATAACCGCTTCATCAAACATGGATACCTACATCATGCAGTCGTCAGTGCTTATGAAGCAACTATCCCTGAGGGTTCCTCTCCTTTTTATGTTCTATTCATTGAAATTGACCCCTCACACATCGATATAAATATTCATCCGACGAAAACAGAAGTAAAATTCGATGATGAAAAGGCCATTTATGCTATTATTCGATCTGCTGTAAGACAAGCAGTCGGGGTATACAACATTACCCCATCCCTTGATTTTGAATCAGATATTAATTTTGGAAACCTGACAAATCAGAGTAGTTTTGAATCAAATGATCCAGAAAATAACAAACGAATATTAGAACAATTTGAAGGAGCAGGTGGACATTCGTTGCATTTCCCTTCTCGTTCCTCCGCTCCATCTTTCCAAAGTTCTGCCAATTGGCAACAACTCTATGAAGGGATTCCCACGGAAAAACCTTCGAGTGATAATCAACCAATGACATTAGGTAGTAAAGCAAACCAGTTGCCTGATGATTCTTCTTTATTATCCGATTTGGAGAACATTCAAGCACTTCAAATTAATCACAAATATATCGCGGTAAAGGTAAAAAGTGGATTACTCTTGATAGACCAAAGGGCTGCTTACGAGCGAATTTTGTATGAGAAATACTATGCAGGATTGAAGTCCCAACAGGGGTTTTCTCAGCAACTTTTATTTCCTAAAATCATTGAACTTTCACCATCGGATGCACTTTTTGTAGAAACTAATAAAGATGTCCTGCATGCTATTGGGTTTGATTTTGAAGAATTTGGCACGCATACAATTAAGCTTACAGGGGTGCCTCCGGAAGTAAAAGAGGAAAATGAAGTCGAAATATTTACGGGTCTTGTTCAACAGTTTCGTGAAAATGAAACTGAGTTAAGACTAGATAAAAATGAAAATGCGGCGCGTTCATTTGCAAAACGTTCATCTCATAAGTACATAGGGATACTGACGCCCATTGAAATCAATCTACTTATTCATCAGCTGTTTGATACCCCTGTACCGAGCTATACTCCTGATGGAGAAGCGACGATGAAAGTCATCGAACCGAACCAATTACATCAATTGATTCATCAATAATTACAAAAAATTTAAATCAGAAGAACTAGAAGAATATGTATAACTTATCACTCAACGTAAAGCGATTACTGATATTAAATATTTCGATATTTATCCTCGGTGGAATTCTATCTCGTGACTTCATTATCCAATATTTTGCTTTTTTCAATCCTGTACTTCCTGGGAACGAAGAGTTGCTAAACCCAAATTTTATGATTTGGCAACCGTTGACCTACATGTTTTTTCATGGCGGATTTTCTCATTTATTCGGTAATATGTTTGCACTCTTTATCTTCGGAACCAACATTGAGTATTACATGGGTTCTAAGAAATTTCTAAATTACTATTTATTAACGGGTGTCGGTGCTGCGCTTTTGTATGCAGTTTATAATTCGTTCCAAATGCAGGCTTCAGGTGTTGACTCAGATCCTTATTGGGCTATGGCAAGTACACCGATGATTGGTGCCTCGGGAGCTGTTTTTGGCTTATTAATTGCCTATGGAGTTCTGTTTCCTAATGTAGAGCTCTTTCTGCTATTTATCCCTTTTCCGATAAAAGCGAAATATTTTGTAACGTTTTACGGACTTTACGAGTTATACTTAGGTTCCTCTGGTGTTCAATCTGGAGTTGCTCACTTTGCCCATGTAGGTGGTTTGGTTGCAGGATTCATTCTTTTGCAGTTCTTTGGCTTTAAAAACCGAGATTTCAGCCGTTTTTAATTCATTCCTCTATCATTCATGTTTTGCTAATACAATCAATGAATAGCATCTTAGATAAAGTTAGAACCCTATTTTCTTCTTCAAAATTTGTAGTAAATCAACTGATTTTCATACATGTTTCTATTTTTGCTATCTTATTCCTCTTCCGAGTTATAAACAGTTTTGGAGATGACCCTTTTCCCCTACTTTCCTTTGCATTGTCAAATTTAGAGTTATCAGCTCCTATTTTTGAATTTATTACGAAACCATGGACGCTGGTTACATACACATTTACACACTTAGGGGTTTTTCATATTCTCTTCAATATGCTAGCCTTGTATTGGTTCGGGAATTTATTAGAGGAGTACATAGGAGCAACCAAAGTGTTACATATTTTCTTGTTAGGTGGGGTTCTTAGTGGACTATTTTATGTATGTATCTACAACCTTCTTTCTTACAGCACATTCTCAAATGTTCATTCGCAACTTCATGGTTCTTCTGCAGCTATTTATGCACTTCTTTTTGCGGGGGCTACTTTGATTCCCAACTATGAATTTTTCTTTTTTCAACGGTTTGCCGTTAAAATCAAATACCTAGCCTTTGCAGCACTCTTTCTGTCTTTTTTTGACCTCAGCAGCGGGCTTTCTCACGCAGGAGGTGCATTGGTCGGATTTGGTTACATTAGTTTACTACGTAAAGGAATTAATTTGGGAGCACCTATTTCTTTCTTTTCACGTCTATTCAGAAGAAACCCTTTCAAAAGAAAAAGCACCTTTGATCCGAGACGGTCTTACAGCAAATCCATCGTTTCCAAACGTATGGGCGTATTTCAAGAAGAGAAAAAACATTTCCCAGACCAAGAAGAGGTGGATGCTATCTTAGACAAGATTAGTACGTCTGGCTATGAAAGTCTGAGTAAAGATGAAAAACACAAGCTTTACTTAGCAAGTCAGCGAAAAGATGAGTGATGACCCTTCTAATCAAACATGTACCAAATAAATACTTCATTTACTAAACATATTTACCCACTCACTGTAAACAATTGATACATCACAAACATTTTAAGGCATCATGAGTTTACATTAGTACAAAAAATAGCGCGTATGTCACAAAACCTGATAACCCCCGGAGACCTTTTGAAGGATATTCATTATCCTGAAGACCTCAAAAAACTATCAATTGACCAATTACCCATTGCCTGTGATGAGCTGAGACAGTACATTATTGACACTGTTTCTATACATGGTGGGCATTTTGCATCAAGTTTAGGGGTGGTAGAACTTACCGTAGCTTTGCACTATATTTTTAATACACCAGACGACCAGCTTATTTGGGATGTAGGCCACCAGGCATACGGGCATAAGTTATTAACAGGAAGACGCGACCGATTCCATACAAACAGAGTTTATGGGGGTATTTCTGGATTTCCAAAAAGAAAGGAAAGCCCATTTGATTCCTTTGGCGTAGGTCATTCGTCCACTTCTATTTCTGCTGCCCTTGGCATGGCTGTTGCATCTCAACATTTGAACAAAAAACAGAGACAACACATTGCTGTCATCGGTGATGGCGCCCTAACTGCCGGCCTAGCCTTTGAAGGCATGAACCACGCAGGGTCGCTCAAAGACGCAAACCTACTCATTATTCTGAATGACAACTGCATGTCTATTGACCCTAATGTAGGTGCTTTGAAAGAATATTTGACAGACATTACGACTTCTCATACATATAACAAAGTCAAAGAAGATATTTGGAATGTACTCGGGAAAATGAGCACATTCGGTAAAAGTACGCGTGAAGTAGTTGCCAAAGTAGAAAATGCCCTCAAAGGCGCCTTGCTAAGCCAAAGCAATTTCTTTGAAGCACTCAATCTTCGCTACTTTGGTCCCATTGATGGTCACGACGTAAATCACTTGGTTCAAGTACTAGATGATCTAAAAGATATTCCTGGTCCTAAAATTTTACACGTCCTAACAAAGAAAGGAAAAGGATATGCTCCAGCGGAAAAAGACCAAACAACTTGGCACTCACCAGGGCTTTTTGATAAAGTCACGGGTGAAATCAAGAAAAATCCAAATCCGAAACCAACTCCTCCCAAATACCAAGATGTATTCGGGCACACATTAGTAGAATTGGCGGAACTGAATGACGCGGTTGTGGGAGTTACACCAGCTATGCCATCGGGTTCATCTATGAATATACTCATGAAGGCTATGCCAGAGCGTGCCTTTGATGTAGGTATTGCCGAACAACACGCTGTTACTTTCTCGGCAGGTATGGCAACTCAAAAGTTAGCCGTTTACTGCAATATTTATTCTACGTTTATGCAAAGGGCTTACGATCAAGTAATACATGACGTATGTATGCAAGATTTACCTGTCGTTTTCTGCTTGGATAGAGCAGGCTTTGCAGGTGCTGACGGTCCAACGCATCATGGTGCGTATGACATTGCTTACATGCGTTGTATCCCGAATATGATTGTTGCTGCACCAATGAACGAGCAAGAATTGAGAAACTTACTTTATACAGCACAGCTACCGGTGGTTCAATCAGGAAAACAAGCCTTTACGATTCGTTATCCGCGTGGAAATGGAGTGATGATTGACTGGAGAACACCGTTCCAAGAAATTGAAATTGGTAAAGGACGGTTAATTCAAGATGGAGAAGACATTGCTGTTTTAACCATTGGTCATGTTGGTAATTTTGTGCAAAAAGTCATCACAGAAGCAGAAAAAGAAGGTATTTCTGTTGCACACTATGACTTACGATTTGTGAAACCACTAGATGAACAACTTTTACACGAAGTAGGCAAGAAATTCAAGAAAGTAATTACAGTTGAAGACGGTTGTGTACAAGGTGGAATGGGCAGTGCTGTACTTGAGTTCTTTGCAGATAACAATTATTCTGTACAAGTAAAACGACTTGGTATTCCTGACAGATACGTTGAACATGGCGAACAAGCAGAACTCCACGCTGAATGTGGATTCGATAGCAATGGTATACTTCAAGCAGTTCTTGCATTACAGTCTGTTTCGCTAACTCACTAAAATTTACTGTAAAGTACCTAGAAAATAGGTTTCTTTTTACTTGATATTGGCTAACCCATTTATAGATTCTCTTAATTGTGATAGATTTGTCTTGTTGAAAAAATACAAGACAAATCTTTTCTTTTATCCCCGTTAATTCTTGCGTAATCATGAACATTCAACAGCTTGAGTACATTTTAGCAGTAGACAAGTACAGACATTTCGCCAAAGCAGCTGAAGCTTGTCACGTTACCCAACCAACACTCAGCATGATGATTCAAAAGCTGGAAGAAGCATACCAGCTCAAAATTTTTGATCGAAGTAGACATCCCGTAGTTCCCACTGAAGTTGGAGAGAAACTACTTGCGCAGGCGAGAATTATCCTTAACGAGGTAGAACGATTCTCAGAAATCGTTGACCGCACAAAAAATGAAATGGAAGGTGAATTAAAAATTGGCATTTTACCTACTATTGCACCTTATCTTCTCCCTCTTTTTCTAATGAATTTTCAGAAAAAGTACCCAGCAATTAAATTAAAACTAGCAGAGTATGTAACGAGTACAATGATTGAAAAACTGCAAAGAGGGGAGCTTGATGCAGGTATCATGATCCTTCCAGAACAATATCAAAGTCTATTTGAAGTTCCTCTTTACAACGAACCATTTGTCATTTATACGCCAAAAAAATACGACAAGCAATATTTATTAGCCAAAGATATCGACCCAAACGAATTACTTTTACTCGAAGAAGGACATTGCTTTAGAACACAAATCATCCAATTCTGTGAGCTGAGACGTGCGCAAGAAAACGCGATTGAATATACCTCCGGCAGTTTGGAAACACTCAGACATTTGGCAGATAGACATCTAGGAATTACCATTCTTCCCGCTTTGGCAACATGGACTTTATCCGAAACGCAACAAGAAAATATTAAACGATTTGCCGCTCCCCAGCCGGTGCGTAAAGTGAGTATCGTAACACACAGAGACTTTGTAAAAAAACGATTTATCACACTCCTTCAACAAGAAATACAAGATAATTTACCCAAAGATTTCATCAATGCGGAGGGCATCACCATTCCGCTAAGGTAACTTTGTATTTATTATTTTTTAAAGAACAATTTGTACTTTTGCAAGCAATTTGTTATCATTCATATATCACAACAACAGAACCAACTAAATAACAACCCTATGACACATTCAAAAGTGGCTGGAATTGGCTATTATGTTCCAGAACAAGTCGTTACAAACAAAGATTTGATGCGTTTCATGGATACAACAGACGAATGGATTCAGGAACGTTCGGGTATCCAGGAAAGACGGTATGGTAAAAAAGGAGTAGAAACGCCAACTACCATGGCTGCCCATGCAACTAAAATTGCTTGTGAAAGAGCCGGAATAAGACCGGAAGACATAGATTTCATCGTTTTTGCTACCCTCAGTCCAGACTACTACTTCCCTGGTTGTGGGGTACTTTTACAACGGGAACTTGGCATTACAAAGACTGAAATCGGCGCTCTAGATATACGAAACCAATGTTCAGGTTTTATTTATGGTCTGTCTGTTGCCGACCAATTTATCAAGTCAGGTATGTATAAAAACGTCTTGGTTGTTGGCTCAGAAATGCACTCAATGGGCTTGGATTTCACAACACGAGGACGTAATGTAGCTGTTCTTTTTGGTGATGGCGCAGGCGCTGTCTTGTTACAACCAACACAAGAAGAAGGAAAAGGAATTTTAACTACTCACCTTCATTCTGACGGAACGCATGCGGAAGAACTTGCTTTGCTTAGCCCTGGCTCGCACGGAGGATACCATTTACCAGACGTTGACTTCGGATTTCCAGATGCCGAGTTAGGGGAGATTTTTGTTTACCCGAACTTACTAGAAAATAAGACCTATTACCCCAATATGAATGGTCAACTCGTTTTTAAAACAGCTGTGACCAAATTCCCAGAAGTTATCTTTGAAGCCCTACAAAAAACAGGTTTTACCCCGGAAGACATCGACCTTTTGGTCCCTCATCAAGCCAATCTTCGTATTGCGCAATTTGTCCAAAAAACTCTTAAACTCTCGGACGATAAAGTATTCAATAACATCATGAAATACGGAAATACCACCGCCGCATCTATTCCAATTGCCTTATGTGAAGCATGGGAACAAGGAAAAGTAAAAGATGGTGATTTAATTTGTTTAGCCGCTTTCGGGAGTGGCTTCACTTGGGGGTCAGCTTTGATTCGCTGGTAATCCAACTTCCAAAAAAGAAAGGCGCTACCCCAAATATTGGCTAGCGCCTTTCTTTTTTACTATATTTTAAAAAAAATTATAAAATACTTTTTGTATAGACAAGTATCTTTTACATTTGTTCAAGATTTGAAAAAATGCTTTTCAAACTCATCATTTATTCTACCCCTTAAAATCAATGAAAAAGGTATTTTACCTCCTTTACCTAGCGGTATGGGCTACAACTTCTTTGAGTTTCGCCCAACAACATACCCTAATCCCTGCTCCTGTTTCATATCAATCAACTGGTTCTTTTTTTGTTCTTACAAATCAATTAACCCTGGATGTGCAAACGAATCAACCGGCTGTTCTCAAGGCTATGACTACCTTTGAGCGTGCTTTGCAAAAAAGAAATATAGTTCTTTCAAAAAGTTTGGATACCAAAAAGAAAGGTAAAATCCTGGAAGTTAAACTTTTAAAAGAAGCAAATGCACGTTTAGGTAACGAGGGGTATCAACTCACGATTGACGAAAACAGGATTTCTCTAGCCGCCAATGAACCTGCTGGTATTTTTTACGGCATCCAAAGTTTACACCAACTCCTACCGTCCGATTTGGCAAATACAACCTCCGAAATACGAATTTCAACGTGCCAAATCCTAGATTATCCCCGTTTTGGATGGCGAGGACTCATGGTGGACGTTAGCCGCCATTTTCGTACAAAACAAGAAATGAAAGATTTTATTGACCAGATGGTTCAATACAAATTCAATGTACTGCATTGGCACTTGACAGACGACCAAGGCTGGCGAATTGAAATAAAGTCATTGCCCAAGTTAACTGAAATTGGTGCTTGTCGCGTGCCAAGAACGGGGATTTGGTGGGAAAGAGAAGCACCCAAGCCCAATGAAAAAGCGACGGATTGTGGCTTCTATACCCAAGATGATATTCGCGAAATCATTGCGTATGCACAAGAAAATCACGTTCAAATTATTCCTGAAATTGATGTCCCTGGGCACAGTATGGCAGCTCTTGCAGCCTATCCGGAACTCAGTGTAACGCAAGATACGTCGATTCGTGTGAATCCGGGAAGCCAATTTGCTACATGGCATGGAAACGGCACATTTACCATGCACATTGATAATAATTTAGACCCAACAAACGAGCAAGTCTATGTCTTTTTAGACAAAGTATTCACTGAAATCGCTGCTCTTTTTCCATTTCCATATATTCACATTGGTGGAGATGAATGCTACAAAGGATATTGGGAACGTGCTGAACACGTCCAGAAATTTATGGCGAAAAATAACATTGCAGACAGCCATGCTCTTCAAAGTTATTTCATCCAACGAGTGGAAAAGATTGTTTCCTCCAAAGGAAAAAAAATCATTGGTTGGGATGAAATCCTAGAAGGTGGACTTGCACCTAACGCGGCTGTTATGAGCTGGCGGGGAATGGCGGGCGGCATTGAAGCGGCAAAAATGGGGCACGAGGTGGTCATGACCCCGAACCAACATGCCTATTTAGACTTGTACCAAGGAGACCCTAGCTTAGAACCACCCACGTACAGCCAACTAACCTTGAAAAATGCGTATCAATTTGAGCCCGTTCCGGACGGAGTAAATCCATCGCTTATAAAAGGTGGACAAGGAAATCTGTGGAGTGAACGCTTTGCGACATTACGAGCGATGGAATACATGGCGTATCCGCGTGCTTGGGCATTGGCGGAAGTTTTTTGGTCGCCAGCCAAAGAAAAAAATTGGACGTTTTTCTTAAACCGGCTTTCGACACATTTTGAACGTGCGGATAACCAGGAAATCGCCTACTCAAAAGCACACCTTGACCCAATTATTCGGACAAAAAAAGGAGAGGATGGCGTGTATGTTTCTCTCCAATCGGATATTCCTAATACAAAGATTTATTACAGTTTAGACCAATTTCCGGCAGATTCTTTTTCGGCTTTGTACGACAAGCCGTTCCTACTTCCCAAAGAACCGACCCTTTTGCATGTCATTGTCTATAAGGACAATCAACCGCTTGGTCGCATGGTACGCCTTTCTACTACTGAGTTGGAGAAACGTTGATTTTGTACTTCAAGCCTTTTTTATACTTGTTTGAATGAGGTGTTCTTGGTTGGTTACTTTCATTTTGAGACTGGAATGAACGAACTAGCCGGGAGCATCTTTTTGTCTATAAATAAGGCATCGAACATTCATATCCACCGAAAACTGCTATTCGAATAGAAATGCCGTGCAGCTTATGTATTTTGATTACCCATCAGCTTAAAAACGGGACAGCCATCCGGCACATTCAGAGATTGCTTGGACACGAGAGCTCAAGAACGACCGAAATACGCACATTACCACCAAAGGATTTGACCAATTAAAAAGCCCGTTGGATTATTTGGACAATTGGATATATTATGTATTTTTGGTTGTGCTTTCGAGATTGTTCCCAAAATAGATTCAGATTCTCTCATCTAAGTAAGAAATAGACGCCATTAGGTGAAATTATGGCGTCTATCGACTCGTTGGCGGTCATTATAAAAGCAACTATGATAAGTCTTAGAATATTCGAATGAAAGAAAACTTTGCCGACATTTTATTAAACAATAAGACCGACCTTTGTCATTGTTATATTGACATTGATAATTTTAGAGAATTTAATATTAAAAATAGCTTTGAATTTGGAAACATAAAATTAAAAGAGCTTGAGGAATTGATAAAAATTAAAATTACTCCTTCATATCTAATTCGAATAGAGAGTGATGAATTTTATTTTTCATTTCCAGTTTCTTTTGAGACACATAAAGAAAAACTATTTCACTTATTACAAATAATTGAGAATCAATTGGGTTTTACAGTTTCTATAGGAGTGACGGAGAGAAATAACATATTGCCTGAAGAGCTGATTAAAACATTGAAACACAATACAACTATTGCCAAGATTTATGGAAAAAATAAATTATTTATAGAATGAGATATTCTTTAATTGATAACTCTACATTAACTGGAATTCAGAGATTACTAGGTGAAATACCAGTTAAAAATAAGACTATAATTGATAATGATATAATTGCTTTTGAAAATTATATTCAAGCAATTCTGTTCTATGACAATATTATTTGCATTGATGACTACAAGGAGCAATACAGAAGTAGCAGGATTAATTACTTTCCTGATATTAGGTTTATTTCAAAGGATTTATTTGACTATTATTCATTTTTAAACATATCAAATGAAGTAACTAAGGACATTTCACTAGAAATTAGAGGAGGCAAAATAACAGATAAAGACTTTAAGGATTATTTTGATAGGTTGCATATGACATTCCAATTTACTTGGGATATGTCTTCTAGTGAATTCTTCTTGACTCAGAAGATGTTATTAGGTAACTCCATCTTAGACCATGAACAATTCAACGTATTACATTCATTATTATTTAAAGAAAATAATGAGCAATATGAAGTTGCAGCTCAATTGCCAGAGAAAACGCCGCTTCTTTTTGATAGCAAAGGGAATCAAATTATTCTGAACCCAAAAACAGGAAAATTAAATTCATCGGTTGGAGATGGTCTATCTCCTCAATTTAAAGCTTTAGTTTCTAGCTTAAATTGGATGTCTCAAAGAACTGCCTTCTACGTATTAGTTGCGGAATATTTATACGCAGATTTATTCATTCAACCTATTCGGCAATCATTCTTGCAAAATATTATTAAAAGAACTTATCCAAATTACAAGCTTGGTGTATTTAGTGACTTTAGAGATTCAATAAATAATCAATCTAAAGAAACTGTAAAGCATATATTGTCAAACTCTGATAATTTTGGAATATCTGTCGATATACCTCTGTTTTCTGCCTATTTTGCTAGTAAAACAAGGAACCCTCAGAATATAATTGCTGCTGCTTATGAAGAGCGTGACAAACTATGTTTTCAAGAAGCTAGGATTAAACTTAGAGAACTAAACCTTTTACTAGATGAAGGTAAAAGGGGAAAGTTTATTCGAGATATTAATTTGTTGACGACTTCAATTAATGAAAATTTTAAAAGTATCGAGAGTAAATATGGATTAGGAAACAAACAGGGTTTTGCAACGAGTCAGCTGAAATTTTTATTTAGTTTTATACCTAGTATAGAGAAGATTAATATTCCCAAAGTTTTAGATGTTAGAATTAAGGAATTAGAATTTATGAAACATATAGTTCCTAGAAAGGGATTTAATGCTGTTTATAGAAATGTGATTGAAGATCTAGTTACGTTTGATTCACTTGGTAAATATAAAGATATTCTAATTTCTAAAGTATCATATCACAAGGACGCAACATCTTATGAAATTAAAACAGAAGACCCAAAATATGTTAGAGCTAGTTCATATTGGAAAAAACCAATGTAAAATAAATAACGAATGCCCAACATCATGTATAAAACATTGGGGTTTAAGCGGTTACTTTAAGCATTCTACCCCGCATCAGCTTTTGTAACGGCAGACAGTGACGAAGCCCGCAATCCCCAACGTTTTATACATGTACGGTTAGCAGTAATGTTAAAAAGACAAGACTTAATAAAGTAAGATTCAAATGAAAATAAATGTAGATAATATAACAATTGAATTTCAAACCATAGAAGTTGAAATTAGAAACAAAAATTAAAATAATATTTTCAAGGACAATACAAAAAGAAGTTTAGGTTACAGACTTGAAAAAGCAATTGCGAAAAAAGAAGACAGGCTAAATAAAAAAGCAAAAGAACTTAAAGACAAATATAAATTGCAATTGGAAATGTCCCTTGGTTATTTTCTGATTACACTGAAGAATGAATCCAATCCAGACTATAATCATTTTTTGAATAAATATGGGGACGGTAAATTTTGTGAATATTCAATTACAAAATTCCAAAAAGACAAAGGAATATACTTCTACATAATAGATGTGTACTCTTCCCTTAGTTAGCTACATTCAAAACTAAATAATTCCAGTTTACTTTTTCATTTTTATCTTGTTGCAGTATGGGAAACTCGGAGAGTTTTCCATACTGCAACAGGAACTCTGTGGGCGTCAACCTACCCAGCGCCGAATGTGGCCTTTCGTTGTTGTACATCCATACCCACGCTTGGACATACTTTCTCATCTGAGGCAGATTATCAAACTGATAGCTGTCTAGTACATCTTGTCTGAATGTTCTGTTGAAACGTTCAATCAAACTGTTCTGGGTTGGCTTTCCGGGTTGTATGCAATCAACCCTCCACGTAGTATTTAGCCCCACAGAACGCACCAAAAATACTTTTACCCATAGAAGAAGATGTTTCTTACGCTTACTCTAATCATAAAATGTACCTTAGCTAATACCAGCCGTACGGAAAACATCTGTGACCGATAAACCTGATTCTTACTCCTTGATAATCTGTCTCCCGCTAAATTTACTCTTTTTCAATACCCCCCAAATCAAAAATACTACATCATTCATTATAGCTATTCTTGGGGAGAGTACAAGACCACCACAAAAAAGGGCTACCTCAGATGAAGTAGCCCTTTTTTATCTATCAAGAATGAATGAATTACATGTATTCTTTGCGTCTCACCGAACTGATAGGTTCAATCAATTGCTTCTCATTGTGAACAGATTTTAGCTCACCTTTCAAACCAACTTCGTACGATTGATACTCCTTACGTCCTGTTCCAGCAGGAATTAAGTGTCCAACGATTACATTTTCTTTCAATCCTTCCAAATGGTCTCTCTTACCACGAACAGCAGCTTCTGAAAGTACCTTCGTTGTCTCTTGGAATGAAGCAGCAGAAACAAATGATTTCGTTCCTAATGAAGCCGTCGTAATACCTTGCAAGATTGGCTGCGAGACCGCTGGTCTTGCATCACGCACCTGCATAAGTGTTAAATCTTCTCTCTTCAAATGGCTATTCTCATCCCGATATTCTCTATTGGTAATGATTTGACCCGGCTTGAATCGAGCAGATGAACCTGCATCAACTACTACTTTCTTATCAAGGATACGGTCGTTTTCCTCTCTGAACAACCATTTATCTACCGATTGCATTTCAAGGAAGATTGTATCTCCCGCATCAAGAATATCTACTTTCTGCATCATTTGACGTACGATTACCTCAATGTGTTTATCAGAAATTTTCACCCCTTGTTGGCGATAAACCGCTTGTGTTTCTTCTACCAAGTACTCTTGTACAGCAGTTGGCCCTTTGATTCTTAGAATATCAAATGGTGTAATAGCTCCATCAGATAACGGCTCACCCGCACGAACGAAGTCTCCATCTTGCACAAGAATCAGTTTCGATAGAGATACCATGTACTTCATCTTTGTACCGTCTTTCGCTTCTACAAAGATTTCTCTGTTACCTCTCTTGATTGTTCCAAATGAAACAACACCGTCGATTTCAGAAACAACCGCAGGATTTGATGGGTTTCTAGCTTCGAATAATTCCGTTACACGTGGCAAACCACCTGTAATATCTCGGTTCATATTGATAGCTCTTGGTATTTTAGCCAATACTTGACCCGCCTTGATTGACTGTCCATCTTCTACCATCACACGCGCATTTACAGGCAAGTTATACACCTTTTCTTCTGCGTTGTTCGATTGAACGATGATAGATGGGTTTTTCGTACGGTCTTTCGAATCCGTGATTACTTTATCCTTAAAACCAGTCTGCTCATCGGCTTCTTCCCGGAAAGTGATACCTTCTTCGATACTATCGTAAACAATTGTACCGTCAAATTCGGAAAGAATAACTGCGTTGAACTGATCCCAGTTACAGATTTCTTCGTTTTTCGCGATTTTTTGCTTGTCCTTCACCTTAAGCGTAGCACCGTATGGAATGATGTTGGTAATCAAAATCTGATTCGATTCCTCATCAATAATACGAACTTCACCACGGCGACCAATAACGACTACAGTTGGGTTGCCTTCTTTGTCAAGGCTATCTACTGTCTTAATATCAGCAAATTGAATTTTACCTTGGAATTTCGCTTTGATATTCGCTTCAACTGAAACGTTCATCGCTGTACCCCCTGTGTGGAATGTACGAAGTGTAAGCTGCGTTCCTGGCTCACCAATTGACTGCGAGGCAATTACACCAACAGCTTCTCCTCTTTCTGCCATACGGCCAGATGCAAGGTTACGACCATAACATTTTGCACAAATACCTGTTTGTGTTTCACATGTCAATGCCGAACGAATTTCGACGGTTTCAATCGCTGTATTATCTATACGATTGGCAATTTCTTCGGTGATTTCCTCACCAGCTAGAACGATAAGCTCCTTCGTTAATGGATCGTAAATGTCATAAACAGACGTTCTACCCAAAATACGCTCTGAAAGCGGCTCGATTACATCTTCATTTTCTTTCAATGCAGAAACCTGAATCCCTCTCAAAGTGCCACAATCTTCCTCGTTTACAACAACATCTTGCGCAACGTCATGCAAACGACGCGTTAAATAACCTGCATCTGCTGTTTTAAGGGCTGTATCCGCCAAACCTTTACGCGCACCGTGTGTAGAAATAAAGTACTCCAATACGTCTAGACCTTCTTTAAAGTTAGACAAAATTGGGTTTTCAATGATTTCACCCACTGACCCAGCAATGTTCTTTTGCGGTTTTGCCATCAAACCTCTCATACCACCTAACTGACGAATCTGCTCCTGCGAACCACGCGCACCGGAGTGCATCATCATATAAACAGGGTTAAATCCTTGGCGATCATTCTCCAATTGACGTAAAAGTGTTTCTCTCAAACGAGTGTTTACACGCGTCCACACGTCAATTGTTTGGTTATAACGCTCACGTTCTGTAATGATACCGAACATGTAATTGTTTCTAATTTCTTCTACTTGGAGACGTGCGTCTTCAATCAAAGCATGTTTTTCTTCAGGAATCATGATATCCCCAAGACCAATAGACAAACCACCTTTGAAAGCAGATTGATATCCAAGGGTTTTGATATCATCCAAGAACTGAGCTGTACGTGCGAAACTCACTTCTTTGAATACCTGACCAATGATTTGCTGTAGTTTCTTTTTCGTCAATAATTCATTGATATACCCAACTTGCTCAGGTACACATTCATTGAATAAAATTCTACCAGCAACTGTTTCGATGATTTTGTCTTCCAATTCACCGGCTTCGTTCTTGATTCTTACACGGCAGTTGATGAATGCGTGTTTCGAAATACTTCCTTCGTTCAAAGCGATGATTACTTCTTCGCTTGAATAGAAAGTCATTCCTTCACCTTTGATTACCTCTTCAGGCGTAGAACGTTTGCCTTTAGACACATAATACAGACCAAGAACCATGTCTTGTGAAGGAACTGTAATCGGTGCACCGTTGGCTGGGTTCAAGATATTGTGTGATGCAAGCATCAAAACAGATGCTTCCATAACTGCTTCGTGCCCAAGAGGTACGTGTACCGCCATCTGGTCACCGTCAAAGTCAGCGTTAAAGGCTGTACAAACCAACGGGTGAAGCTGGATTGCTTTCCCTTCTACTAATTTTGGCTGGAATGCTTGAATACCCAAACGGTGAAGTGTAGGTGCCCTGTTTAACATAACTGGGTGGCCCTTCAAAACATTTTCAAGAATATCCCAGATAACAGCATCTTTGCGATCTACGATTTTCTTCGCAGATTTTACTGTTTTAACAATGCCTCTTTCAATTAATTTACGAATGATAAACGGCTTGAATAGCTCGGCTGCCATATCTTTTGGCAAACCACATTCGTGTAGCTTCAGCTCAGGACCTACTACAATTACCGAACGACCCGAGTAATCAACACGCTTACCAAGTAAGTTCTGGCGGAAACGCCCTTGTTTCCCTTTCAGCATATCTGAAAGTGATTTCAATGCTCTGTTTCCATCTGAACGAACAGCATTTACTTTCCGAGAGTTATCAAAAAGGGAGTCAACAGCCTCTTGTAACATTCTCTTCTCGTTACGAAGGATAACTTCAGGTGCTTTGATTTCCAAGAGTCTCTTCAAACGGTTGTTCCGAATAATTACACGGCGGTACAGATCGTTCAAATCAGATGTTGCAAAACGTCCTCCATCTAGTGGAACAAGTGGGCGTAATTCCGGTGGAATAACAGGAACCATCTTGATAATCATCCACTCAGGTTTATTTTCTACACGTGTATTTGCATCACGGAATGCTTCTACAACTTTCAGTCTTTTTAAGGCTTCTGCCTTTCTTTGCTGAGCGGTATCTGTAGCTGCTTGGTGGCGCAACGAGTAAGAAAGCTCATCTAATTTCAATCTTGATAAAAGCATCTCAAGTGCATCTGCACCCATTTTAGCGATGAATTTATTCGGATCTTCATCGGGAAGCATTTGATTCTCCCGCGGAAGTTTATCGATGATATCCAAGTATTCCTCTTCTGTCAAGAAATCCATGTAACTGATACCATCTTCTTCTTTGATACCCGCGTTGATGACTACGTATCTTTCGTAGTAAATAATTTGGTCTAATTTTTTGGTAGATAGACCTAGCAAGTAGCCAATTTTATTCGGTAAACTTCTAAAGTACCAGATGTGTGCTACCGGAACAACCAATTCGATGTGCCCCATTCGCTCACGTCTAACCTTCTTTTCAGTTACTTCTACACCACAACGGTCACAGATAATACCTTTGTAACGAATGCGTTTGTATTTTCCACAGTGACATTCCCAATCTTTGACAGGGCCAAAGATACGTTCACAGAACAAACCGCCCATTTCTGGCTTGTATGTTCTGTAGTTAATGGTTTCCGGCTGTGTAACTTCACCGTATGAACTATCCAAAATAGACTCTGGAGAGGCCAAACTAATGGTGATGCTACTGAAGTCGCTGCTAAGTTTTTTGTTTTTCTTTAACGACATTGACGAATGTATTTCAATTATTAATAAAGAATCTAGAGTAATTGGTGCGAACACCTTTGTAAAAATGATTCTTTGGCTGTCTTTCAACAGCCAAAGAATCATTTTTATTCCATTGTAATTTCGAGGGCTAAACCTCTCAATTCATGAACCAATACGTTGAATGATTCAGGTATATTCGGTTTTGGAAGGTTTTCACCTTTCACAATTGCCTCGTATGCCTTTGCACGACCAATGACATCATCCGACTTGACCGTCAAAATTTCACGTAGAACATGCGACGCCCCAAAGGCCTCCAATGCCCATACCTCCATTTCTCCGAATCGCTGACCTCCAAATTGCGCTTTACCACCCAAAGGCTGTTGCGTAATCAATGAGTATGGTCCAATCGAACGGGCGTGCATCTTATCATCTACCAAGTGACCTAGTTTCAACATATAGATAACACCTACTGTTACCTTTTGATCAAATGGTTCTCCTGAAAGACCGTTATAAAGCTGTGTACGGCCATATTCTGGTAGTTCCGCAGCATTTAATTCCTCCAATACTTGTTCAGATGATGCACCGTCAAAAATTGGTGTCGCATATTTACGACCTAGTTTTTTACCTGCCCAACCGAGTACTGTTTCATATAGCTGACCAATGTTCATACGTGAAGGTACCCCAAGTGGATTCAAAACGATGTCCATTGGTGTTCCATCTTCCAAGAAAGGCATATCCTCTTCACGGACAATACGTGCCACAATACCTTTGTTACCGTGACGACCCGCCATCTTATCCCCTACTTTCAACTTACGTTTCTTCGCGATATACACTTTTGCAAGTTTCACAATACCCGCTGGTAATTCGTCTCCGACTTCCAATACAAAACGTTCTCTCTTGTAGATACCGATGATTTCACTTCTTCTAGAAAGATAGTTTTTCACCAATTTGACAAGCAGTTCATTTGTATGTGCGTCTTCCGTCCAATTTTCTAAATAGAGGCCATCAAACAAGTTTGCTTCTTCCGGTACATTGTACGTACTTTCATCCACATACGGGTTCTTATCTGGGAAAAGGTTGTTCGTGATATTCGAGCGGTTAAACTTCATTCCTTTTGAAATCAGCTCATCACTACCTGAGAATTTATGTTTTACTCCAGTAGATGTCTTATCTTCTAACAAAGTAACCATTTTGTCAATCATCTCTGCACGTAGGGCTAACATAGCACGACTGTGCTTCTGCATCAGACGTTTCACCTCTTCTTTGTGCTTCACTCTTTCTTCTTTTGAAGGACGAGAGAATAATTTTGTTTCGATGATTACCCCTCTCAATGAAGGTGATGCTTTTTTAGAAGCATCTTTCACGTCACCTGCTTTATCTCCGAAGATGGCACGAAGTAACTTCTCTTCTGGTGTTGGGTCAGACTCACCTTTTGGTGTAATTTTACCGATTAGGATGTCACCTTCTTTGATGTGTGTTCCCACACGTACAATTCCGTTTTCATCCAAATTTTTCACCATCTCCTCTGAAACGTTTGGAATCTCAGCAGTGAGTTCTTCTTCACCTCGTTTCGTATCTCTCACTTCAAGATCAAACTCTTCAATGTGAATAGATGTGAAAATATCTTCGCGAACGACACGCTCATTGATTACAATCGCATCCTCGAAGTTATATCCTTGCCAAGGCATGAAAGCAACCAAAAGGTTACGTCCTAGAGCAAGTTCCCCTCCTTGGGTTGCATATCCTTCCACCAAAATTTGTCCTTTCTTGATACGTTGTCCTTTCAAGACAATCGGACGCAAGTTGATACATGTATCTTGGTTTGTACGACGGAACTTAATTAGATTATAGCTTTTCAAGTTCGTCTCAAAGTTTACTAACATTTGATCTTCCGACCAATCGTAGCGTACCATGATTTTTTCTGCATCTACGTACTCGATCACACCATCTCCTTCTGCAACAACGAGTGTACGTGAATCTTTGGCAATTCTACCCTCAAGACCTGTACCCACGATAGGTGCTTCTGGACGCAACAATGGAACCGCCTGACGCTGCATGTTTGAACCCATCAACGCACGGTTCGCATCATCATGCTCAAGGAAAGGAATCATAGAAGCCGCAACCGATACAATCTGATTGGGCGCAATATCCATGTAATCAATTTCCGTTGGATTTTTATAAGGGAAGTCACCCTCAAATCTACATTTGAGTGAATCTACTGTAAATTCTCCTTTTTCATCTACAAAAGGAACAGCCATGGCAATGTTCTTACCATCTTCTTCTTCTGCCGTTAAATAGGTGATATCACCGCTTAATTTCCCTTCTTTCACCTCTAAATAAGGTGTTTCAATGAATCCCATTGAATTAATTTTCGCGAATGTACAGAGCGAAGAAATCAACCCAATGTTTGGCCCCTCTGGCGTTTCGATTGTACAGAGGCGACCGTAGTGTGTATAGTGAACGTCACGAACCTCAAAGCCAGCACGTTCTCTAGATAGACCGCCAGGCCCTAGAGCAGACATTCTTCTTTTATGCGTAATCTCAGCCAATGGGTTCGTTTGATCCATAAACTGTGACAACTGGTTGGTACCAAAGAACGAGTTAATCACAGAAGATAACGTTCTTGCATTGATCAAGTCAACAGGCTTGAAATCCTCGTTATCACGTACGTTCATCCTCTCCTTAATCGTACGCGCCATTCTTGCCAATCCAACACCGAATTGACTAGAAAGCTGCTCTCCAACCGTACGAACACGGCGATTTGACAAGTGGTCAATATCATCAACGACTGCTTTTGCGTTGATAAGTCCAATTAAGTATTTAACGATAGAGATGATATCTTCAGTGGTTAATACGCGCTTGTCTAGCTCTGTTTGAAGCTCTAGTTTTGTATTAATTCTGTATCTTCCAACTTCACCTAAATCATACCGTTTGTCAGAGAAGAATAGACCTTGTATAATCTCACGCGCCGTTGCCTCATCAGGTGCTTCTGAGTTACGTAATTGACGATAAATTTGTTCAACAGCCTCTTTTTCTGAGTTTGAAGTATCTTTTTGTAATGTTGTGTAGATGATATTAAACTCTGCAACATTAGAGTCTTCCTTATGAACAATAATTGAAGTTTGTTCTGTTTCGAGGATAATTTCGATAGAATCTTGCGTAATGACTGCATCACGCTCTAAGATTACTTCATTTCTATCAATCGAAACAACCTCCCCAGTGTCCTCATCAACGAAGTCTTCTGTCCAAGTTTTCAAAACTCTAGCTGCCAAACGGCGACCTATCATTTTCTCTAAACTTTGACGATTGGCTTCGATTTCCTCAGAGAGTTCAAACAGATTTAATATCTCTTTATCAGAGCCAAAACCGATAGCTCTCAAAAGGGTAGTTACCGGAAACTTTTTCTTTCTATCAATGTATGCATACATGACGTTATTCACGTCTGTAGAGAACTCAATCCAAGACCCCTTCATTGGGATAACTCTTGCTGAGTACAATTTAGTACCGTTGGTGTGCTTACTCATTGAGAAAAATACACCTGGCGAACGGTGAAGTTGAGAGACGATTACACGTTCAGCACCATTTATAACGAATGACCCCCTTTCAGTCATGTAAGGGATATTACCGAGAAACACCTCTTGCTCGATAGTTTCAAAATCCTCGTTGTCGTCATCATTACATGTCAAACGTAATTTTGCTTTCAAAGGAACAGAATAAGTTAGACCGCGATCTATACTTTCATCTACTGAATACTTTGGAGGGTCAATTGTATAATCGACGAATTCCAAGAAGTAATTTTCCCGTGAGTCTGAAATCGGGAAGTTATCCATGAAAACTTGATACAACCCTTCCGCTCTACGGCTTTCAGCGGGAGTATCGATTTGGAAGAACTCTTCGAAAGACTTCAACTGAATGTCCAAAAAGTCTGGATACTCAAGAACGGGACGTACGCTGGCAAAGCTTTTTCTACCGTTTTCTGTTAATTCCAAGGTCTTAAATTGTTTTAATAAATAAATAATGCATTTTGGAAGAAAATCAAACGTGTCGTTTGATAAAATAGAAATCGCAGTGAGGAAAGTTTTTCACCCCTTTGCATCTACCCTACGATAGTAGAAGTGTATCGGACGAAAAACTACTTTTTAAATCAATACTCGTAGTACGAATTTAAAAATCTTGTAAAGTTAGCATTTATTTTTCGTAGGTGCAAATACATCTACGCTAAGCTTACAGGCTTAGTTGGCATAAACTACTGAAATTGAGAAACTTTAATTTAAGAATGAGCTGTACAAAAGGAAAAGGTTCTCTCTTTAGCATAGCCAAAGAGAGAACCCTCTACTTAGTCAGTATCTGTAAGAATTACTTCAATTCTACTTCAGCACCAGCTTCTTCCAATTGTTTTTTCAATGCTTCCGCTTCGTCTTTCGCGATACCTTCTTTCAAAGGCTTCGGAGCTGAATCAACTAGTTCTTTTGCTTCTTTCAAGCCTAAACCTGCAAGATCTTTCACTAATTTAACAACTTGTAGTTTGTTTGCACCACCTGACTTAAGGATTACGTCAAATGAAGTTTTTTCTACTACTGCTTCAGCTTCAGCAGCTGGACCAGCTACCATTACTGCACCAGCAGCAGCTGGTTCGATACCATACTCATCTTTCAAGATTTGAGCTAGTTCGTTTACTTCTTTAACTGTTAAGTTTACTAATTGATCAGCAAAAGCTTTTAAATCTGCCATTTTTTTATTAAATTAATCGTTAATACAATTTGAAAAAATACGTGTAGGCAACACACCCACACAGAAAAAATAAGTTATTAAGCGGCGTCTTTCTCTGATAGAGTTTTCAAGATACCTGCCAAGTTTTGGCCACCACTCTGCAAAGCACCAATAACGTTCTTCGCTGGAGACTGGAGTAAACCGATGATTTCTCCGATGACCTCGTCTTTCGACTTCAATTTCTCTAGAACCTCCAACTGATCGTGTCCGATATATAGACCACCATCTACAGAAGCTCCTTTGAGTTGAATAGACCCTTTGTTCTCTTTAAGAAAATCCTTCAACAATTTAGCTGGTACTTTACCAGATTCTGGGTGAAATAAAACACCTGAAAATCCTTTAAGAACAGTTCCTTTGAATGAAGAGTAATCCGTTTCGAGGGGCTCAAGAGCTTTTTCAATTAATGTGTTTTTGATAACTCTGTATTCTACACCACGCTCGAAGCTTAGGCGACGTAGTTTGTTGGTTTTCGCAACAGACATACCGCTTGCATCAATGATGTAGAAATAAGGCATCTCAGCAAACTTTGCTTTCAGCTCTTCAATGATAATTCCTTTTTCTTCTCTTGTCATGATTACAATCCATTAATGGTTGTTTTGTCAATCTGAACACCAGGGCTCATCGTACTTGACAATGAAATTGACTTCACATAGGTTCCTTT
>JACCDQ011827084.1_pt1 | contig 25876 bp, 39 predicted proteins | sample 7446031 | NCBI WGS metagenome assembly JACCDQ01 (sample SAMN15323442, study PRJNA562643) | freshwater metagenome | isolation source: river surface water | place: USA:Blue River Watershed | collected 2017-08-17 | reverse complement strand
GTTGGAAGAGAAGGCATGACTGGCACTGATCTATTTTCTTTAGTTTTAACAGTAACTTTTTTATCGGCTTTTGGATCAGTTTTTTGTCCAGGCTTTTTTCCACTTCTTGAATATCCTGAAAGACCTAATTCTTGTGGAATTACATTAATAATATGCATTTTGAAAGCCCAAAGTAGAATATCTCTAACTATGGGTTTGCTTGTCTCAGTAAAAGCAGTTGGGTTTAAAATATAATATTCTATTTCATTTTTGGGATAACGTAAAACTTTATTATTTAATTTCTTAAATTCTTTATCGGTTGAATTATTAACATAGTCACTGTAAATATTATTAGGTTTTTTTAAAGAGTTTATTATTTTTAAGGCTAATTGAGCTCTTGACTTGTTGCGTTCTTTTATTTTTTCTGGATTTTTTTGCTCTATTATTTTTGGAACAATGCTTTCATTATGCTTTTTTACAGTCTCAGTTGAAAAATTAGAGGAAGGAATAACTGGTTGACTTTTTGGAGTGCTGATAGGCTCTAAAGGTGGTAACTCGAATACAGGTGCTTTAAATATAGGCTCTAAAACTGCTCCTGGGCCTCCTTTGCCTTGTGCAAGCTTTATCAAACTATTTGTGAATTCATCAGCAAGTTTAAAGTTTGAAGATTGCTCTAGTTCTTTTGTTATTTGTAAAATTTCTCTAATTTCTTTATTCATAACTAACCTACAATTTATGTAATATATTTATGTATTCTAATTTTTAGCTTCTTTTCACTTTATACGTGATAAACTAATATTAGAAAGTTTAGGTTTACTATGTTTTTAAATTGTGACCGGATTGTAGTATTTGATCTTGAGGCTACATGCTGGGAAGGAAAAGAATTTGCTTATAAGTATCGAGAAGTAATTGCTCTTGGTGCTTGTATTTTAGATGTAAAGTCATTAGAAATTTCTGGTAAATTTAATAAAATATGTAAACCTGTAAAAACTGAGATATCTGAATATTGCACAAGCATCACTGGAATTACTCAAGAGCAAGCTAACAACGGTGAAGATTTTGAAGAAATGTGTAAACTGGTTACAAGTCAATATGATTCTAAAAACTTACCTTGTGCTGCTTGGGGAATTGATGGTGAAAAGTTATATTCAGAATGCCGACAAAAAGATTGTAAATATCCTTTTTCCAATCAGTATTTGAATATTTCTTTGCTTTACAGTATTACAATGGGCAAACCTCATAATAATGGATTGGAAAGATCTTTAGCAGAATTAGGATTAAAGTTTGTTGGAGAAAAGCATGATCCTTATTGGGATGCTTATAATGCTGCAATTATTTTAAAGCATATTGTGGAGAAATGCCGTGAAGTTGTTTAGTCAAATTACTCGCCCTTTGATTGCTCTTAATTTAAAAGTTAGATCCCGTAAGTGGCCCGAAGATTATTATATTTATCGGGATAATGAAAAATTGATGGATAGTATGGGAAATTTATTCTATTACTCGTGGGAAGAATTTATAAGGCTTCATCAACATATTTTGAACAATGGTGGGCCTGTTTGGGAAATTTATGAAGAGGTAGGATTCAATAATCTTTAAGTAAAAGTCTCTCAAATCAAGAATAAAACAATAGCTCTCGTTCTAAAAAATAAACCTGGGGAGGAATTTAAATGAAGAAAGCTATTGTTTTATTTGTGTTTTTGTACACATTTATTTCTTGTGCGTTGGGACAAAAACCACCACAAGTAAAAAATTTTTCTTCTCAAGTAGAATTGTGCTATTGTGTAGGCACTCCATCTAATTATCACGTCAAATTAAGATGGGACTTGATTCCTAAATGCACAAGATATTTTGTTTACAGGGTTGGTCAAGGTGTAAAGCCTGATTACAATAAACCTTATGCCAAACTTACAAATAATGAGAACATTTTCATTGATAGAAACGTAAAGTATCAACAAAAATGGGATTATTATGTTTGCGGTGTAGTACCTAGCGGATTCTTACAATTCTCAAATGTTTCCACCGCAGTCATCCCATTATTAGTATTAAAGAATCCTGAAGCTCCAACAAACCTGAGAACATTTGGCTTGTGGAACAATGGTGCTTATGATCAATTAGTTTGGGATGCTAATCCTGATGCTGTATCTTACAATATTTACAGATATAGTCAGAAGATTGGTTCTTCTAATACTAATTCATTCACAGTAAGTCAGCTTGTATTTGGTGAAGGCTGGACATATACAGTAACTGCAGTTGATAAAAACGGTTTAGAATCTTTTCCTTCTGCTTTAAGTTTAGCTAGGGGTGAATTTGCTCCTAATTATAATTTTGGTTGGACCACTAGACCTCCATCAACTCCTGGTAAATATGTAACTGTAGCAGAATGGAATAATGGAAAGCCGAGAAACTTTATCAAATGGCAAGACCAACAAGTCAACGGTCAAGACACTCCTAATGCATATAATATTTACAGAGATGGTAACTTAATTGCTGCTAATTTATGGTCACAATATTACATAGATAAAGATGTAGTATCTGGCAAGACTTATAAGTATGTTGTTGCTTCTGTAAATAGAAATAAATTTACAACACAAGAAACATTTGGTCCAGCAACAGATATAACTACTAGATTTGGTCCACCAGATCCAATTTCAACTCCTGTAACTATTACTGGATTTATTCCTAACGATGACAGTGTAGTTGTTAAGTTTGACTTAATACCTGGTGCTGTTGATTATAGGGTTTATGTTGAAGGAAATCCAAACACAGTTAAATATTCTTCTGGCTACAATATGATAGAAATGAATGGTTTAACAAGTAATCAATCATATAATCTTATTGTTGAAGCCCTTGATAAGTTTGGTCCATATCAACAAATTGACGGTATGATTGGGCCTGGTGCAAGTGGTCCAAGTGGTGAAATTCACGCTGGTATTAATGGGCACGGAGATCCATCTAATAATCCAATAGTCCTTGCAAAATCAGCACCATATAAAGTACACACTATTCAAAGAACTTTAACTGGAGAGCAAGTTTTCTTTGATAATTTCAGAGATTTTCAACCGATAGTTCAAATGCCACAGAAGATGGATGTAATTGAACAAAGATTTGGAAGAAACTGGCAATATTGGAACAAAAGTGATGTCATTTTGAGATGGTATGAAAATGATAAATGGTCATTCTTTTTAGATGATCTTGATACATCTGCTTCAACTGTATTCTTGATGGGTTCTCACTTCATGGACACAATTTATGATGGTGGTACTTTAGGTCAATCATCTACACCCTCCCACGTAAGTAATGGCGTGATGCTGATGAGTCCTAAGAAAACTGCAAATATAGCTGGAGACAAAGTTCTTCACTTAACATTTGAAGTTGACCCTCATTTTAGTGGAAGAAGATGGTGTGATATTCTTTTATTGCCTGCAAATGAGGTGGTATATTCTGGTAAGGCAGCTGACAAAATTGCTCAAAATACTCAATCTGGCAAATTATTCAGATGGGCTATTAATGCTGGTGGTCACAGTATGAATGTGGACACTGGTTATAATCCTGATGGTTCTAGAAAATCTTACAATATTCCAGTCAAATATGTTGGCAGAGGTAGTGAACCTTGGAACTTGCCAGCACCATATAGAAGGGTTGATCACCTAACTGAGTATAAAGTTGGGACATTTAAGGTTAATTCTATAAATGAACAACCTACTTTTACTGAAATAAAATGGGTTGCTAATTTTAATGACAATGGTAAGTTCCCAGCATTCACTATGAATTCTGGAGCTACACCCAAATCAACTTGGATTAGATTTGCAGACTTTGGTGGTGTCAATGAGTATGAATTAACTTCTAATACATTGAAAGTATTGGATAACATTGATTTTAACCCAGATTATTGGTGGGTCAGTCAAGATTCTAAAAACAAATTGACAAAGCTTATGGATGCTTATTCTACTACTCGTTCTGGTGCAATCATTTACAGAGCTACAAAGAATCCAAGTACTGGTTTATTTGAAGGTGAAATTTTTTACAGACCTAGTGTTGAAAGATCAAAAGAACCATTAAATAGAACATGGCAAGGATTGGATAGAAGAGCACAATTTGATTTGTATATATCTAAAAATAGAGTTGTGGCAATTGAAGATGGTTATTTAGTAGCTGATTCAACATTGCCAGTTGATTTTCCATTTGAAGATATTAATGTCAATTTTACTCACTTAATTTATCACACTTGGAATGAGATTGGTGAAGTGCGAACTTGGTTACCAGATAACTCATATTGGATTAACTTCAGACCTTTTGCTGATGAACGTCATTGGGACAATATGGGATTTGAAGTATTGACAAGCTTTCCTGATGTAAAATTATTGTAAAGCGAACCATTTCCGTGACACCAGGAAAATGGTATATCAAGTTATTCTAAATTATCGAATAATTTATCATAATGAACTTGTAAGGATTTCTTACAAGTTCATTTTTTATGGTACTATAGTAATATGGATAAGAACAATAAAAAATTCTATGATGTTGAAATTAGTAAAGCTACAATGAATTTCAGTGCAGCTTTAGATCTACTATTCAACCAAAATTGTTATATTTATCATGACTTAATGGTTGAAGAAGATATTCTTTCAAACGGTACTCACTGGCTTAAATATGCTTACGCTACAAAAAATGGAAAAACATATAAGTTTTATTATGAAACAAAAAAGTGGGGTGAGGAAATTAAGCAACTTGACATTCCATACAATAAATCTAAAACTTGGAAAGCTGAAAAGTTAGAAATTGATAATAAAGTATACTTAGATCCAGGTGAAGATTATTTACCATATGCAATTGAAAACAAGCATATTGGCAGTAGTTTTGATAGTTTTCTCAAAGAATTCAATATCATGACCAAAAGAGATATTAATTGGGCTATCAAGATGTTGGAGCAAGGCATAATTGTTTACAGAGAAGAGTTTCCTGAAGTAATTCTTTATCCTATTGGTTCTAAGAATAATCCAGAAACTAATCTCACTGTAGATGATCTTTTTGCTGAAGATTGGACGATTTTCCGTGGTAAATCGCTCAAAGATGTTCTTGATCATTTATATTCTGGTAAATCAATAAGACGTAAATCTTGGGTTCCTGAGTACTTGATTGGAAAATATTCAAAGGACATTGAATTAAATTTACAAGATTTGACAGCTCATGATTGGGAAGTTGTTGATGTTGTGGAAGAAGTAAACAAAATACAAAAGGAACATATGAGATTTAGAAATGAACACTGATGAATTTATTTACTCTGAATCTTTTGTCCGTGGAAGAATCTATAGTTTTTTGAAATTTAAAAAATATATGAAAAAAATTGCTCATATATTTTGTGAAGAGTTTCATTTAGATAAAGATGAATTGATTACCGTTGATTTATCTGAAGATGGAAAAATTGTTTATTTAATTTTCAAAGATGGGGACATAGGATTTGCATCTGAATTTCTTTGGGATCAGAATGTTAGAGAAAATTTCAGAAAAAGTTTTGAGGTAAATTAGTGCTTCCAATTCCATCAGAAGCTATTGAAATCTTGAATTCTGGTCATATATTATGTATCAAAGATCAGAAAAATACTACTTATTGGCGAGTACATGAAAATAAGCTTCAAAATAAAGTAAAACATTCAAGCGGTCAAACTGAATGGATGGAAATTAAATTTTTGATTTTGCCAATGGAAGCTAAATATACCTATAAGAAAGTAAATCAAGAATGACTGGAATAGAAGCTTTATTAGAATTGTCCAAAGGTAAGAAAATAAGATGTGTCAGTTGGGAAAATCCTGACTGGCACTTTTATTTCTCTGATGGGTGTTATTTTTCTCATCAAGCTCAAGAGTTTCCAAGAGTACCCAAATTGAACCCAATTACGCCTTGGACTAATTTATTCAATCAAGAAATAGCTGAAGAATTGATTGATGATATACTCAAGAAAGAATGGGAGATAGTTGAATGAAATTTACAGAAGTATTTGATTCTTTAATGGAAGGTAAACCAATCACAAGAACCTCCTGGGAAGATAAATATTTATATTTTGACAAAGAAGAAGAATCTTTTGTATATCATTACAGCGAAGATTGTGAACTTTGGACTTGGGCTCTTGATTTAGAACATCGTGATCTGATTGCTGATGATTGGGATATTGATTATTGGGATACAGAGGATGAAAATGATAACTAGAATACTACCATCAAAGTCTGAAAGTAATTTACAGCAAAAAGCAACCAATTTCCGAATATTTGATTGCCCAGCAGAAAATATAATTTATACTTTTAAAAGCAATTTTTACAAATATGGATCAACAACAGAGTATTGGAAAATAAATATCAATCTCTTAAATGATTCAGGCATACTAGGTTTTTTCTTAGAAGAACACCTCTTTAAAAGCAGTAAAATTCCACAATTAAATGATGATGGTTTTGTTTTTTTAAGTTTTAATTTTGATTGTAGTTATGATCATAGATTAAAAAATTATCTTTTCTTATCATTATTGAAGTTTAAAATAAAGTTTCAATTTGACAATGATTCATTGCAATCAATTTACGATAGTTTAAATGATGATGAAAAAGAATTGTTTGAAGAAGATGTCGAAGAACTTTTAGATGATGATGAAATTTCAAAGCTCAATACTGGAAGAATTGATGATGAATTTTGTGATTACTTAGATGCTTGCATTGATGAAGACGAAAATATATTTCCTGCATTTGATGATTGTAACAATTGGAATGAACTGTATCAACTTGTTGATAGTGTATGCGCTAAAATTAGTACAAAATGGAAAAAAATAAGAGCTAATTGCAAAAGAAGAGAAACCAATTATAGGAATCAAGGTTTTGAAATTCTTTCAGGAAAAGAAGCTTTAGAAGCTATTGCAAAATCAAGAACACATTCTTTACTTGGATGCGACACTGTAAATTGGTGCGCTTTAGAATACAATGATTATGACGACTTATATACATTTAGAGAAATTGTTGACAATCACATGTATTACGTTCTCAAGAGTCTTAAAGATTATTTTGATATGGAATTTATTTTAAGTAAAAAATGGGCCTTAAGAAAATATCATACTGGTATTAGTGGTTTAGATATGCCTGAGCCAAAAAAAGTAATTTCAAAATGAAAAAAGAATTCACATATTTTTGGGATAGATTTCAAGAAATATTTGCGAATGGCTGGATCGCAAATGAATATACAGAACTTTACACTGAAGATTTGGTTTTGCTTTCTGATTTCTTAACCAAAAATTATCCTAGAGATTTATCTTTACCGAAAATATTTGCTGTTGGAGATGATGTCATTTTAGAATGGAACATAAATAATAATGATTCATCCCTTGAGATTAAGATATGGAGTTTGCAGGGTGTATGGCACAATTTAAATCACGATACAGGTGAAGAAGAAGAATTTACTATTAATTTAGTTGATGATGATAATTGGATTGAAATATTTGATAAAATAAGAGAAATAACAGGTCCATCTCCTTGTCCTTCATTGGCTGAAAATATGGTCAAAGATTATAATGAAGCTGTTATAAATGGTGAAATTATTCCATAATGAATTGAGAAAAATATGAATTGGCAAGAAGCAATAAAAGCTCTCAAAGAAGGCAAAAAAGTTAGGCAAAAGGTTTGGTCAGAAAACTGTTATATTTTTATTGGTAAATATAATACAATCGAATTATCAGGTGAATACGCAGAAGAGGCGCATCAGAATCTTGATATTGTTGATGAAATTGCCAATGCATTTCAAGAAACACTCAATAATGATTGGGAGGTAGTGGAATGACAGGTTGGGAAATTATTAAGCTTATCAAAGAGCATGAAGCTCCAGCAGTTAGAAGAGCTGGTGATCACAAAGTTGCCTTCCTCGCTGTTGAGGAATCTTCCATAATCAAATGGTATCCTATAGACGTTAGTAGATGTTATGGAGATTACTTAACTAATTTCTTTGAAGAGCCTACTAGATGGACTTGTCAATACTCTATAGAATATTTTCTACGTGAACTTTTATCGAATGATGATTGGGAAGTTCTTAAAGATTGTGATTGTGAATATTGCAATGAGTTTATCCATCAACTGACATATGTACCAGAGGAAGAATAAGATGGCTAAATATAGATTAAATTTATCTTTTGACATTGATATAAGTGCAGATGAAGATTCAGAAGTATTAGAAGAAGAAATGGTTAAGATGCTTCAAAAGCTTTATTATAATGACAGAAAAGAATTTCTTGATTCATTGAGATATTTTTTTGAGGAAGAAAAAGTGGCTTATCATATAACCATTAATCCACAAAAGGTATATTCAGATGACTAAACAAGATTTGAAGTGGAGTTATTGCTGGGATTGTGAAATGAATCAAGCAATTTGTCCAGAATGTAATCAGGCTTGGTGTGTAACTGATTGTGTGTGCGACCAACCTGAATGGCGAAAGATTAGAGATGAAGTTTACAATAATAGAGAACGACCTGAACTTCCATCCTTTGAAGACATGCAACAAAGGACGGAATATTTTATTCAATATCATTTATTTAGACTTTTCCCACCAACAGAAAAACAATTTAAATTCTTTGATGAAATGAAAGAAAAATTCTTTACTACTAATCCTCATCTGGTGCCTAAAAATGATGCTTGATTTTATTAATGCAATTTTATGGCTTTTAATTTTTTTAAGTCCATATATAATTTTTTTTGGACTCACTGGATTTACTATTGCTTATGTAGTAAACTTATTTATCAAACATTCACACAGAAAGTGAAAGATTAATTATGGAAAAAGTTGTCATCGGAACAATAGATTGTGGTAGACACGATTATTGGAAAGTTAGCTTAGATCTTCTTGACCAACTAAATATTTTTGATGCTATTTCAGAATATTCTTATTTGGGTAATAGTGATAGTCCATTAAATGAAGATGGTTATGCTTATCTTGAAATTGATTCTGACTGCGGAATTTTTGACAAAGCCATGAAATTCTATGGCAAACAATATGAGCTAGATTTCAGCGATTTACAAGATGAATATGATGCTGAACATGAAGATTATCGTGATTGGCTTGATCAATTAGATAGTTTTGATGTAGGAGTTATTGACAGTAAAGGTTATACTGTTGATAATGTACCAGAAGATTTATCTGCTGTCCTGATGGATGAATCTGATGACGAAGAAGAATACGATGACTGAAGAAAAAAAGAAGCGATTAGAAGCTGCTGGATTTAGTGTTGGATCTGTAGCTGAATTTCTTGACCTTACTCCTGAAGAACAAGCAAAAATTGAAAATGCTATTATTAGAAACGGAAAGCCAATTGGAGTTTGTGAATGTTTAGGCAAGGGTAAGCAAAACTGTAAAGGTAATGGTTGGGTGAGAGATGGGTCTGGTTATCAAAAATGCCCATTCTTTCAAGAGTTTAGTAAATAAAAAAGAAGGCTGCAAAGCCTTCTTTTTTTGTGATATAATATTGTATTATGCAAGATAAAATAGATAACAATAAAGCTGCTGGATTGCTTTGGTATGTAGTTGGTTTAGTTGCTGTTACTCATGTATGGCGCACTACAGGTACATTACCTTCAGATTTTCTTTTAGGTGCTCTTTCTGTTTGGTGTTTACGTAATGGAATGAATTATTACGATATAGCTAATAAAGAAGAAAATGAGTAAAGATGATGAGCCAAAAAGAATCAAAATCGACCCAGAAGAAATCAAAAGACTACTTGCAATTATCTATAAAGCCAGAGGGTCTTAAGAATATTTGTTTTAGTGTTGCTGAAGAGTGTTATAAAAATGGCACTATTGAATTAGAGCGACATAAAAAACAAAGATATGAGAATGGTTTTGATGATACTGAAACTTGGCATTTAGATCGCACTATGGCATTATTTATTATCCCTAGATTGAAAAGATTTATGGAAGTAAATAATGGCATTGCAAATGGTGAAACTGAAGAATCTTATTACGAAAAATTGAGATTTATCATTGGAGCTTTTGAAAATTATTATGCTACAGATAAATATTTCAATTCAGTAGATATTGAAGAAAGAAAAAAGCTCACTGATGATGTTCGTTTAGCAGTAGAATATCTTTCTAAACTTTGGTTTGAATTGTGGTGGTGAAATGACATTATTTGATGGTTCTGCTGGTGAAACTTATAGGATTGAATCAATATGCGGAACTGTCAGAACAAGACTCTCTGAATTAGGTTTCAATCCTGGTTGTGAAATAAAAATTCTCAATAAACAGCATACGGATATGATGGTGGTTAACTGTAGAGAAAGTCATATTGCATTACGTAAAGAAGAAGCCCTTTGTATTCATATTGAACCTGTAAAAGATTAGTATGACTTGGGAAGATATAAAACAGCGCAAAGAAGATTCGATTCGAGAAAGTACAGGCAATCCAATGAGTAAATCATTTGAAGTAAACGGAAAAATTTATAATTCATACACTGAATATTCAAATTCAGATGAACATAAAGAATTATTAAAAATTCAAGAAGAAGCTTTGGAACAATATGAGCAAAAAGCCAAAGAGTATTTTCAATCTTTAGATGTTGACAATCAGCATTTATTATTCTTTCATATCACAAAAGTAATTTTTGAAAATTATTTCAAAGATAATGGTTCTTATAGAGGTTTGCTATACGATAAGTTTGGTTTTGGACCTGAAACTTATGGTCTTGGTATGGATAGTGGAATGTTCACTCTTCATAATTCAATATCCACACCTGCTGAAAATGAAGAACGATTTAATGCTTTGATGAAATTCTTGAAACTTGAATTATCTAAAGAAGATTTGAATTCTGCAAGAAATATTTTCATACACGGATTTGATAATTCTGGACAACTAAATAGTTTTTTATCTGGACAGCAAAAATTTAGATTTGATGAAGACCCTGAATAATCAGGGTCTTTTTTATTTTACACAGTATATAAATTGTATGTGGTATTCAAGACTTAAATTAGCAATTTCCAAAGAAGAAGCTGAAAAAATTATCCAACAAGAATTATCTTCTAGATCATTCATCGATCCTGCAACAGATGACGAAAACATAATCAAGGAAAAATTAATTCAGAAGTATGGTTCTGAAGAAGAAATGGTATCTGCAATCAATTCAGAAATTTCTAAAATTATGTCTGAATTTGATCAATCTAGTCCTTGGGTTAGTGGATCAAGAGAAACACATACACATTTTAGTACACCATATGAAGCATTTTATGTAATGCCTGACGGTTCTGTAACACCTAACTTAAGATCTCACGTAATGTTTGATAAATATTTATTATCAAGATTAGGAGTAAATCCAGAAGCTTTAAAAGATAGATCTGATAGACACGTACTTTCTGAACTTACTGGTGCAATGAGAATAAATCTAAATAATGGTAGAGCTAATGCAACAATTTACACTAATCCTACCAGACAACAACTAGATTGGCTTAAAGCAAATGATATAACCCGTGATGAACTGGATATCAGAAGAGGAACAGAAGTTAAATATGGCGATGAATCTACTACATCTTCTGATCAATATTCTGATGTAATTTCAAAATTATCAGAATTAAATTTAGATGAAATATCTAGAAATTTAGATGATATGCAAAGTTATGTTTCTTCTGTAATTGGGAATGTTAAAAGCACTTATGATGAAAATTATCGTATAGTAAACACAGCTGAAAATCCTAATAATCTTCCAGAAGAACAAGTAAAAAAGCTAACAGAAATATATATGAAGTTGAAAGATATTGGAACTAATCTTTTCAATATAGAACAATTGCTTGAATCCTAATGACACAAGAGGAAGCATACTCTTATTTCTTTCCTGAAATAAGAGATAATGGACAAGAGTATTTTAAAACTTGTTTAATTTATGCTTATCCTGCTACCAAAAATCAATATATAGAAACTTGGACTGCAGATGGATTAGAAACTACAAATTATGCAAAAGAAGGCGATTTTGTAGTGAAAAATTTACAAACAGAATGCGAAGAAGAATATATTGTCCCTTGTGATATGCTTTTTAGTAGATACACGTTTTTTTACTTCTTTGATCAAGGAGCTGTTTATATTCCTAAGGGTAAAATAATAGCTTGTAGATATTATGGATCCGAGCTTGAATTTGTTGCAAAATGGGGAAGATTAATGTCCTTAAAACCTGGAGATTATATTGTTTCCCCATCACCAAATTACAACGAAGTGTACAGAATAGCTGCTCAAGAATTTTTTGAAACTTATCAAAAAATTACCTAAGGACTCATATGACCGTAATCATTCTGTCTTTCTCTAGGAGGGTTCATCAAACCTCTTTGCCTTGCTAAGTCTCTAGCACTAGGGGTTATTACACTTTTATCAAAAGATCTATCGATTGCTTGATAAGCTTGTTGCATCGATGTTGCTGTAAAATTACCTTCCTTAATGATCTTAAATATTCTATCTTTAAGCTTTCTTAATTCAACACCTGTTAGATTATTTTTATTGACATCTTTCCAAGGGATTTTTACATTAGGAAATTCTTTTTTATATGCATCCTGTAATAGTTGCTCTGCTCCACCAGGGTACTCTTTTTTGCCATAATCAACTTCATCAGTTAAGTATTTTTCAGAAAGATATTTTGTAAGAATACCTACTATCTGTGAAGCCCCACCAATGACTAATGATGAAAAGGACAATGGAGTACCTGCTGATGAAATTGATATTAAGTAAGAAATTCCTGCGATTACATTAGATAAATGTCCTGCTATCATACCTTTTTCTTTTGGTGAATCACCATAAAATCCTGACATGTCATTAGTAAACCTGGTAAAAAAATCAAATACTTCATAGCCTAAAATGCCCCAAGCAAACAGTTTACTTAAGAAAGAAGCAATAGAAGGAGCTCCCAATATAGTACCTAAAGCAACAGGTTTGCCAGTAAGCTTTTCAATTGCTAATTCAATTCCTTTGGTAAATTTTCCCATATTGGCAGATTTATTTATTTCTTTACCAATCGCATCTAATTGCTCTGGGGTAGGTCCAGCTCCACTAGCAATAGTGATTCTTTGAGATAGCATCAAATTCATATTATCAATCTGATCAGCTTCTTTAAAATAACCCATTTCTTCAAATTTTTCTGCAAGCCTGATGTTAATTTTTTGTATGTCTTGAAATTCTTTCATCATAAAAATCCTGTAAATTGTAAAACCTTAATTATGTATTATAAAACTTTGGTGTTTGAGCCTCTTTTACAAGATAAAACACAATCTAAGAATATATTATGGAAAGCTCAAGTTTCTCCTCCTGAGGGATACAGTTCAATTATTCTCATATTATTGAAAGATCTCATTGAACTTAACAATAGAAGAAGTTTAGATGAGTGGTATTCAATTTTAAAGGATAATTCACTAAACTGGACATTAAACTATGACCATGAAAATTGTAAAGAATTTATAATTGAAGAAAAAAATCTGATAGCTTATCCTTTACAAATTTTTGCTTGTGATATTGGTGTAACTAATAACAAGATTGAAATTTCATCTAAATACTCCCTTACTTTACTCCACATACTGAATCTAAGTAAAAATGGAATTATAAATCCAGTGGCCTTGTCTAGAAAAATTCTTAATGCTTTAGAATTACTTGCTGTCCAAATTCCAGATGCAAATAATTTAGTTATGATGGGAATTTTAAGAAGCTTAGATAAATTAGCTGAACTTTGCATTTCATATGAAGTAGATGTCAAATATGATCTTATAGAAAATTGAGTGTATAATTAACATATGAAAATTTTGTATATTGCTACTAATCAAAGGACGGATATTTTTCCATTTCTTGTTGATTATCAAAATGACTGTTTGCTATATGGCCTTAAAGAACTTTTTGGCGATGATGTAGTTGATTGCAATAAGAGATACAATCTTTACACAGATTATTCCGATGAAGATGTTGCAACAGAATATGGCAAGGGTTTCACTGTTACTCGCCTTCTAGAAACTGACAATTGTGACCGTGAAGATATTCATAAGAAGATTGCAAATCAGTACTTTGACTATGTTGTTTATGGTAACATCTGGCGCTGTCAAGACCATATTGATTTAGTTTTGAAGCATTACCCTAAGAACAAGATTATTTATGTTGATGGTCAAGATACTGTCAATTATAATGAGAGACTTAAAGATGGCGTTCCTTACTTTAAGCGTGAATTGAACCCAGATCCAAAGCAAAACTTGGGAGATCTCTTGAAGTTTGTTCTTCCAATTAGCTTTGCCTTCCCAACCAAGAAATTTTCAAAAGGTGCAAATAAAGAGCGTAGAATTGCTCATAGTGATCCAAGAAATAAAGAAACTTATATTTTCAAGGATGAAGCATCTTATTATCAAGATTATCAATATTCAAAATTTGCTATCACAACACAAAAAGCTGGCTGGGATTGTTTGAGACATTATGAAATCATGGGTAATGGCTGTATTCCTTTATTTCCAGACATTGCACATTGTCCAAGATTTATCATGATGAAGTTCCCTAAGGCTCTAGTTACAAGAGTTGCGTTTTTTGAAAAAACTGATTCAAAGTGGCTAGATAAAAACTATGATTATCTACAAGCAGAAATGCAAGATCACTTCCTCAAATATAACACAACCTTGAGACTAGGTGAGCAGTTCATGAAAGACTTGAGCAATATCAAGACACTATAAAAAAAGGCCCTCATTTGAGGGCCTTTTTTTAGAACATATGTTTCCATTTATCTACAAAATTTTGATGCAGTCCAAATGTTACTTCATCATACACTCCCCGTTCATGTAAAGCAGCATGTGATCTTTGTCCAATATGCTCTACTAACGACCCACCAACAAGAGCGTGTTTACATCCCTTTTCCTTGAGATGCATTGCAACATCATTGTCATTATAATAGAATGAAAATTGCTCATCAACAGGGAATAACCAATCTCTTACATCCTTTTTAATAACCCAACACCATCCACAAAATGTAATTGCTGCAACATAACCCTCTACAACTTTAGTGATAGGTGTAAAACGATGTTTAATTTCTGCTGCTGGAACTAATCCTTTTTGTTCTGTTGGACTCTTTGGTGAAGCTGAATCAAGATTATGATCTACCATTGCTTTATGCATTTTTGTCCACCATGTTTTGTGAAAATAGGTGTCATTATTTACAATACCAGTAAAATCTGACTTTGCATGCTCTACTCCAATATTATAATACTTGTTGCAGTGATATGGAAAATCTGGATGAATTTGTCTGTGAACATTATATTTATGCTTAGAATCTAAATTTGATTCAAGAAAAATAATGTTGAATTGATCTGAACCTTCTGAGTCATGCAAAGACTGAATAGCTCGTTCTGTCATTTTACGGATTTCATTATCACCCGTATAGCCTGTCATAATAATATCTAGTGTAGCCATTTAATTTACCTTATAAGCATCCTTGTATTGTTGAGCATTTGCCCGTTTTTTGATTAATTCATAGATAGCTTCATCACCCTTTTGACTTTCAGAAGGTGCATACAAAGCCTTAACACGCTCATCCACCACTGTTGGAGGATCACATAAAAAATATGCTGCGAGTGAATTTCTTGATTTGTTTTCTGGACATAAAACAGGATCAGGAAGACCATGCCACGAATCCATAGTGGTGTCAAAAATCACTGCCCTATTAAAAATACAATCAATTTTTTGAACTAAATTTTTTGGCTGATTTTTTTCTGGGTCATTATCCCACAAACCTAAAGCTCCATCCCATTCTGTTTGCCAATTTTCAGATACATAAACGATGATATTTACTTTTCTCTGGAGATTTGCCATTGGATGAATAGAATAATCCAAGTGAGTGTTTAGCTTTCCACCAGCTTTATGTAAATGAAGACCGCCACCATGTAATCCAATGTCAGCCACTAATTCTTTATCAGTTAGATATGACAATACTTCAGTAACTTGAGGAGAAAGCAGAGAAAGAAATGTTCTATAAATAGATGCTGGAAACTTATTCCAATCAGAACAAGCTTTCTTAATTTCTAATGGGCTTGAATATTCATACCAGAAATTACTATCTGCACTAGGGAAATCATCAGATACAGCCTTAGCAACTTCTAAAGGAAGAAAATTATCAATTACAACATGGGAATATGGCTTGGCGTTTTGCCATTGCTCTTTAAGTAAATTTAAATCGCCAAAATTTAATTTCATAAACTAATTATACATTAAGAAAAGACCCTATATTTTAGGGTCTTTAATTTTAGTCTTCTGTGTACTCGAATTGCTTTAGATAAACCCAGCAAGGATCACTATCTGTAGGCTCAGGTTGACTTCCAGCTAACAATGGAATTACTTCATCAGCGATAAGGCTTTCAAACTTTTCAAGATCAACTTCATACTCATGCCAGCTGAAACTACCTGATAAATTACCCATTCCTTCTAGATCTACATCAAAGTTTTTAGGTTCATAAATGAATAATCCAGCCTTATTATTCATTGGTAACGAGTAATCTTTGCTAGAGTTAGGATATGTCAAAGCATATGTATAGCAAGATAATTGATTTAGATATTTCTTTGCCACATCACTTTTGACATCACTTGTTTTGAAGTCTATGATTGAATATGTGTTATCAGGATATTTAAGAACACCATCAATCTTTCCACGTAAAACAATTTCAATATCGGGAAACTTTGGATTACGGATAGGTTTGCTCTTCACCCACTGATCTGCATCCTTAAGAACCGCATCAGGATAATTAGAACATATTGACTTAAAATTCTCATCAGAAAATTTACATTTCATGAGTGTATCAATAACTGTGAAAATTTTAGGCAATATAAGAGGCGGTCTCTTTACACCCAAATTGTATTTTTGATAAAAACCCCAAGGGCTTTCAAGATACAAAAAAGCCAAGTCAGAAGGGCTTATATTTATTGTTTTCATTTTATCCAACTCTTGTATAAGATATATCAAATGATACCTTAGCTTGTTTCTATTCACAAGCATTTGACAAAATTTAATTGTAAGGTATTATAATATTGATCAAAAGATCTTAGGGAAAAAAGAATGAGTGACGAGACAATGACAGAAGAAGTTGAGGCAGTTGTTACAGAGGACGTTGAGTCTGCTGAGCGCCCAACAATTACACACGAAGAGTACCTTGAGCTTGTAGCTATGCGACAGTCCGTTCTTGAGCTTAAGTCTCAAAAGGCAGATGTTTTGGAATTTGTTACTGTAGCACAACAGTATCAAGCACAGTTGGCAGCAGCGAACGAGCGACTTCAGATCCTTAACGAAGCTCTTAATGAGAATTCAAATGCGCTTCAAGATCGTATGCGTGAGCTTATTACACCATTGGGAGTTACTGGTGAGTTTACAATCAGTGACACTGAGCCTCACTTTATTGTTACTAGCGATTAGTTATTAGGCATCTCATAAAAAAAGCAGACTTTTCAGTCTGCTTTTTTTATGTCTTAATAATTGGAAAGAAAGATTGACTAGTTATAATTCCCACTCTATTTGATGAAAGATCTATTGGAATATCCCAAAGTCTAGTAATAAAAACTCTTTCTCTTTTTATTTGTAAATAATCAGAAACACATTCAACAAAGAAATCATTTAGCTTCCATAACTCAGCAGCTTCTTCAAGATAAGAAATCATATTTAATGTTTGTTTCAAATATGATATATATGGATGATTTTTAAAGTCTTCATTGTCTCTAAAATCAACAATTATAATATTGCTCATACACTATTCCTTGATTGTTTTATTCTTCTTCTTTGCCTCTTTTATAGCTTCCTTCTCTAATTTTTCATTTCTGAATTGTTCTTTTGGATGTCTGTAACGATAAATTTCCACTTCAACTCTAGGATTTTCTTTATCGTAATTGATCATATGTGAATCTTTATCCATCCAATGAATCCACATATCGTCTGCAATTATTCCATGCTTTTGAATAATGTCACCGTGAGCTTGCTGATACCCACATTCATCACCCACAATCCAAGAATCAAGATAAACTTTTAACTTAATTCCCACACCAAAATCAATAGGGTTAAATTTGAATCTTTGCCAGAAGTATTCACAATATTCTTTGCAATGTAATTCATATCTCTCGTAAAGAGCTGAAGGCAAAATCTTAGTGTATTTACCCCTTCTAACCACTCTTTGAGAAGTTTTCTTTGTTGATGGTCTGCCTGGAATGGTAAATGATAAAATTAATGTATTATCAGGTAAATCTTCATATTTTTTTTCATCTTCAAATGAGAGATGATATTTTAAGAATTCTTGCATACATAATTTGTACAGGCTGTTATTGGGATCTTCTGGCAAATGTATTGAAAGAAATTCTTGCTGTCACTAATTTGCTTGCACCTGTATCAAATTCTATTCTTGGAGGAACAAGAAATTCTCCAAAATCTAAAGTTCTGTCGCCTCTATAATCATTCTGTAAAGCTAAGAATATTTTATTTTGAAAGACTCCAAATGTTCCAGGAGCTTGATAAAGTTTGAAATTCTCATATTGATAATCCATGAGAGATATTGTTGCATCTCCTGTAATTTGATATCCTAAAATTACATAGTCAGGATTTTCATTTCCATTGGCATAATTATTACCAACATAAAACTTCTTATCTGTAACCACTCTTATGTTTATATTAGCTTGAGTCAGGGCTAAATAATCACCAAATAATCTAAGTCTGAAGTCCCAATACTTTACTGTTCTTCCAATAAATCTTGTCTCGCCAAAAACAATATTTGCTGTGCTTTCAGAATCAATTATGCTCAAAACTTTACCAAAACCATCAGGCTGTGTGCTTGTTATTGTAGCTGTCGCATTAGTGTCTGAGAAGTTTAAGTTTATCGTTGCGTTTTCTAAAATGTATGGATATTCTGTGTCATCAATTCCTACTGGCTTATTAACAAAAGCTAAGTTTTCTAATATCAAATCAAAAACATCATATATGTTTGTTGGAGCTTTTTCTGATGGTACTGTGTTTGTGTTAACTTCAGGAGTTGGATCTTGATCTATATCTTTCAAAATAAGTAAAGATCCACTCATAGTTGCTTGATGCATTCTATTGTTGATATCTACTATTCTGTTTCCAATATCGCCCTGAATGAAAGATTTATCATTTACATCTTGTTGTAAATTTTCATTCCAAGAATCCAAAATAAAATTCTTGCCATTAAGATTCAGAACATAGTTATTTGACAATAACTCAAAGGATAGTAATGGCATAATTACCTCGCATACACCTTGAATGAAATGTCAGCTGTATTCATATTTTCACTAAATGAAATATCAATACCATCTTGAAAACTTGTTTGTCCAATTTTCAAATATCTATTACCAATCAAAATAGATAAATTCACTGGCAAGATTGGATATGTATTGAACTTTTGTAGAACTTCATCTGCATCTTTGAACGGAACAGTAATATTTCCAGATATTTCATAATGTTGTGGTGAATAAATTGGCGTATCTGTGAAATAATTTATCATATAAAATTTTGCATATTGGATATTTATTTGTATAGATCCAGATAAAATTTTAGTTTCAAAATTATCATCATTAGAAACATAAAATTTACAATCATAATTTTTTGCAGTTCTAGCTAAAAAATCTTCAATAGGAGTTTGGTCTACATATGTAACATTAAAAATGTCATCGTATTTGCAATTATATTCTAAATTACACTTGATAGTATTGCCTATTTGTATTGTAGCTGTTGCAAGAGCATTTTTAGGCAGAACTTTTTGTGATCCATCATACATACTGTCCTTAACTTTTTGAAGATCAGCAATAAGAAGATCAAATGTATCACTGTAGATTTCTGAAAATGGTGGTTTCTTAACAGTTACATGAGGTTCAAAATCATCTACAAAGCTTTTACCAGCAATTTGTTTGATCAATACATCAGATGACAGACTAGATCTAAAGCTTTTTCCGTTATTAGAAAAAACCACTGTGCCTGGATTTCCTTGTATGAGCCTTAGCGGATTTACTTCTCTATCAATTTTGCAATTAAAAGTTTCAGTGAGGACATAGCCTAGTTCACTATGATCAAGTAAATACCACTTGCCTATGTGATCAGATGTATATATTGCCATTTATTTATGCGTTTGGAATCTCGTAATATCCAAAAACTCCAGCATCTATTTCATCTATCTTGATCTTTAAGAATTTAAGATCTGCTGGCATTTGATTGTTGATAATTTGCTCTTTAAGATAATTAAGCTGATCGATTTTTTCTTTAAGTTTTCCAGTTTGAAAATAATTATCTAAAGCTTTCTTGAATTGAGCCATTGGAGAGTTGCTCAATTCTTTCAATTCAACATTGATGTATTCTTGCTCTTCAAAATCTTCTCTTGTAAGCATTCCAGATTTTGCTCTACCAGCAATTTGTTCTCTTCTGATATAAAGATTTCTTACATAATTATGTTGTAATTGAAGAGTCTTTCTGTCAAAACCATTTTCTCTTCCAACAAAATCTTTCTTGATTTGCTTAACACCATCTGAAATCTTAATGCTTATAATTGCTGATTCTATGATTCTTATGCATTTCTTCTTTTCATCATCAATATGCTCTTCAATGTAATTTGGATTTTCAAAGATTTCAGTGTATTGCTTGTCTTGTTCTGGCAGATTATTGTTTAACATCATAATCTGTTTCTTAGCATAGCAAAACTCTTTGTCAACACCAAATATAGGTCTCTTAGCATTTTTACAATGGGATGAATCATATATAATGTTTTTTCCATCTAGCTCATTCATAATTTGATCATCGTTCAAATTATAGAATGATAAATAATCTGTGCCAAGAAGATTAGCCAAGACAGAATATGTTCTTTTTTTCCACATAGTTCTGAGTTGATAAACGTGCTTTTCTTTTACTTTATTTCCCTCAACCACAGGATCATATATTTCTCCAGTTCTCTTATTTACTGGAGGATTGTAAATTTCACCATCAGGAGTTACATAAGGCTTTCCAGGCTGATAATCTAACGTTCTAGACAGGTCAGATTTATAAGCATAGAATTCTCCAGAGAACATTACTTTAGGAGTGATAATAGGCTTTCCATCTCTACCAACAGCTTCAAAAACATCAGCAGACACTAAGAAATCTAGTGTGAAAGAATTAGTATTAGTAGGGCAATCAGTAGGACATGGAACTGTGACAGGATAAGGAATTGCATCTAAACCGTATTCATATCTTAATTTATTAACAATATCTCCTTCTTCATCAGACAAGAACTTAAAGTTAAAATCAGAATAGTTGGTATCTGGTCTCTTTTCTTGTTTTGACTTAAGGGCTTCTATTGTTTCTTCTGCGCCAATTCTATCCAAATCAGTGATGAACTTATCAATTCTTTTAGCACACATTCCAGGCAAAGACGATCTGAAATAAAATGTTAACTTAATGCCAGCGTCATCAGCAGGAAGATCATTACCAGTACCTAAAATTTTTGTTATATTTCTACCATTATAATCTGATTGCAATACTTCAGATAATTTAGATAAGGCGTAATTCTTCTTTCTTTCATATTGCCTGACCTTAATTCTATTAACTTCAGGATCTCTTACTTCAACCATTCTAAGATCCATGTCAGGAGCAAAATATTGAGGTGCTTCAAACTTTATGAAATCAAAATCATCTTGACTCATCCATGGTAATCCGCTTTGATCATATGGAGGATAGAAAAATGAATAATATTGATTTTGAATTTCAGAATTTTTGAAATTCACTCTGTTTTCTTTTTGATCAAGATCTGGAAGCGAGTTTACATCATATCCAACAGATTCTATAATAGCTGGCAAATTCCAAACAATAGGTTGTGGTATCAAGTATTCCCATTGCTCTCTATTTTCAATATTAAATTTTCCACTAAATTCTTTTGCTAATATGCTAAGCCATTCATTTTTATTTGATTGAGTACTTGTTTCAACTTTTAGTTTAGTAATCTTGTCAGAAATAACCTTAAGATCGCCTTCAATTGGTGGAAGTAATTTCTTAGCATTTGGCAAGGTGTTATTTAATAGAATCATCACTTGTTCTTCAGTAACACCAAGACCTAAAGCTTCTCTCAAAATAAGCTGAAAAGATCTTACTACTTCTTCTTTTTTAGCTTTGATTTCTCTCTGAATAAAGTTCTTGACAGATTGTTGTTGTTGTGGATCAGTGTATAGCTCTAAGCCTTGAATTTTAGACAAACTTCTAGCTTTTAATTTATTCAGCTCAATAAGTTTAGGAACAAAAACTTCATTGACTCTACTTAATAATTTATCAACAATTAGTTTAGCAATCTCATCTCTTGAAAGGCCATTAGGATCAGCCATAGTAGCGATATTATTGATCATTCCTAAAACGTCATTAATATTTGCTCTGTATTCATCTAAAAATTCATATCCAGCTCTGAAAGGAATTGAAGGAGAAACATCGCCAAGCATTTTGTAAACATCATCAACACTGATTTCTCCATTTGACAAGGCTTCACCCAGCTCATTATCAATATTTTCAGAAATATACTGTGCCAATTCTCTTGGGTTTGTAGTTCCGAACATTTGTTTTAGTGTCTCTTGTCTGAGATCTACTGAATAAACATGCTTTTTAAGATTGAACATTATAAATTCCCTGATGCAACATATATGTAAATTTTCTTATCCTAAAGTTTCCAATCCTCTTTTAATGGAATAAACATCTTATATGTTAGTGTTATTTAGGAGGGGATAACAATGGCGTTACTATCTAAATTTCTTTTTACTGCAAAATTTGTTTTGAGCTTTTATATTTCATCTGTAGCATCAAGCCAAAATCATTTTGTTTATTTGAATATGCCTGAAACTTTAACAAAACCTGGCATAGTTCACAAAAAACAATTTACAAAAGATACAAAAGCAAGATATTTTGTTCATTTCAAAAACGGCACAAATTCTTCACAAAGCTTTTCATTCAAAAGCAAATACACTATCGATAACTTCAAAAAATCTTTCAGTACAAACATTAGACCAGAATACTCAGGAGCTAGATCAGTCTATAATTTTCTTACTTCAAAACCTAGCGATACAAAACTTAATGCTACTAGTACATTATTACCTGAAGAAACTATTTCAGGTATTTTTGAGGGTGATTTTCAAAAAGGTGACACTCTTTTATGTACATTTGGAAAATCAAATCAAGAATTAGATAATGTTGACATTTATCAATTAGATTATAAATTTGACTTTTTATATGATCTTGATTTGAATAAGCAGGTAACATATAAACTTGGTTCAGGAATCGAAAGTACCGTAGCTGGTCAATATGGCTCTGATATAACAATAAAAATTACACCAAAGAAAAATGGTTTACTAAGGTTGTCATTTTCTCCAAGAGGCGGTTCTGGATTACTGGTTTATCAAAATAGAGGTAAAATATTTATGACAAAGCTTTTACCTGCTAAAAAAGAATATGATGCTCTCTGTATTAGTGTAGACAAGAACAAGCCAGAAACTTTTACTTTTATACCAACAGGCGGCCTTAATTTTCCAATTCAACTAAATTTTAAGTTGATAGATCCTCCAGGTAAAAATATAGCTTGAAAGGATTGCTATGTTAGCACTTTTGATATTCATCGCAGTTACTGTAGGTTTAGGATTTTTGATGGGTAGGTTTGCAGAAAGCAAGGGCTACGGATTTTGGAACTGGTTCTTTGCTTCATCTTTGATTGGAATAATTTGGCTTTTAGTAATTCCAAATGTCAAGAACAATTCAATGAATACTTCAGATGAATTAGTTAAGAAGACTAATAGCAGTAACACAGCTGGTATTATTCTTTCTGTTATTGGTCAGCTTATTGCTCTTTCACAACTTAGTGTAGCAATGGGAATGAAGTAATGTCAGAAAGAAAAGTATCTGGAATCATTCTTTCAGCAGAGGATGCTCAAAGACAAACTGAGCAGCTAAATGAAGAATTGACACAAATGAGTAATTCATCTCACAATCTTCAATATCATACAGTTACAATTGAGAAAGATGGCGAGCTTCATCAAATTGAAGTTCCAATTGATGACATTGACCTATTAGACGATTTTGATGATGATGACCTTACTGATGAGGGAGAGAGATCTTTAGGTATTATCAGCCAAGATCATGATTCAACTCAAATGGTTTCTGCTCAAAAATCTTCAAGACAAAGACTTCCTGTTGGCAAGATCAAGCTAATAAAGAAGAATGTCGAAGGAGATTTTATTTCTCCACTAGATGATTTTGAGATTGTCTGTCCATTTACACAAAGTAATGAGGTATATCAAATTTCTTCAGGTGTTTGGGCAAGCTATGAGACTGATCAACCATTTAGAATCTTAGATGAAATGCCACTAGATTCAGTGATAGATGAGGAAGCCTAAGCTTCCTCATCATCCATAATTATTCCAAAACCAAAGTTAGATTTTTCTTCAAGAAGATCTAACTTTTTTTGTATCACTTCTATTTCTTTTTCAATTGTTTGTAAGGTGTTTTTGATATCTTTGGAATGTTTGGAAATCGAAAGAAGTGTTGCACCAATAATTTCAGCTAGTTCTTGATTATTGATATCAGGGTTTGCAAGTAATTCTTCAAGTCTATTGTGTGTCATCTATCCTCTCCTTAACTTTGGTTTTGGGTAAGAAGCATTACTTTCAGCTTGAGGAGCATTCATAACTAAAAATATTAACTCATCAACTAAAACTTCAGCTTTTTTGCCATCATCTGAAAACAAACCCGCTTCTACGACATATTTTTTTATCTCGTATAATTTATTCTGTAATAACTCACGATCGATATTTATTTTCAACTTATTATGAACCTCCCTATGCTATGTAGAATTATAAACGTAAATGCTGAAATGATTTCATGCATAGCTAGTCCAGCGCAGTTGTCAGATACTAAATTTATTTTTTCCACTAAATATGAAGTAAAAATTCCTAACACTTTGTTTGTTGAAAATAAAAATATTACATCAAGAAAAGTTTGCTCATCATTTAAAGATTTTTCAGATAAGACATATTTGAAATTAAAAAATTATGATATCGACAATTCTGCTGGTATTATTATTCCATATTTCAAATCAAGTAACTTCATTTGTTTACATTGCAACAAAATGCATGATGGTAAAAGATCGTCTAAATGTTGTGAAATGATGAATAGCCCAATAAAATTAATTAGTGCTGAGTTATATAAAATTGTCATTCCTAGTAGGTATGATATAGTTTCAGAATTGTCACGAGCAAAAAGTGACTTCATAGATTTGCATTTTCCAGATTTATTGTCTACAATACTTTTGAAATGACAAACAATTCTCGTGACAGAAAAATAAAAAGTTTACAGCTCATAAATTTCCTCAATCATGAAGACACCTTAATTGATTTTGCAGACGGTTTAAACATTATCACAGGTTCTTCAAATTCAGGCAAGTCAGCTATTACAAGAGCTTTACATGCAATATTCTGGAATGAAACTGACAATGAATATGTAAGACGAGGGGCTAAATTTTACAAGATAATAGTTACTTTTACCAATGGCGACAAAATAACTAGAATCAAAGGCCCAGATAACAACAGAATTGAATTTCAGTATTTTGGTCAACCTGTTCAAATATCAGAAAAATTCAAAACCAAATTAGACCAAGAAGTAGTTGACTTTCTTGGATATCAACCTGTCACATCAAGCGGACCACTTTCTCTTTCATTACAAAAAAGTGATGCGTTCTTAGTAAATCTTACCAAACAAGAAATACCAAGAGAAATATCAAAAATTCTTGACATTAATGACTTAGAAAAAGCTGCCACTCAAATCAATAGTGATATCAATAAACTTTCTTCTGACATAAAATCAAAACAATCTGAATTGAATGATTTAGAAGAAGAATTGGAAAGTTATGCAAATTT
>JACCDQ012174517.1_pt1 | contig 25886 bp, 23 predicted proteins | sample 7446031 | NCBI WGS metagenome assembly JACCDQ01 (sample SAMN15323442, study PRJNA562643) | freshwater metagenome | isolation source: river surface water | place: USA:Blue River Watershed | collected 2017-08-17 | reverse complement strand
GTTCTATTTCCTGAACAATTTGTAATTTAAAAGACATCGAATAATCTTTTTGAGTTCGCTTTACATAATCGGTGGTTTCTTCCATAACGATGTTTTTTGTGTATCGTTATTTCAGGACGGGACATAAAATCCATAAAAAATCCGACTGGCTTACACCAATCGGATTTTATATATAAATCTAAAATCTTTATTCTAAATTCTGAAATCTATAAGTGGATTACTTCACCGTAAGCATCAGCAACAGCTTCCATAACCGCCTCACTCATGGTTGGGTGTGGGTGTATTGCTTTTAGGATTTCGTGTCCTGTAGTTTCCAGTTTACGGGCAACCACTGCCTCAGCAATCATGTCAGTAACTCCGGCACCAATCATGTGACATCCTAACCATTCTCCGTATTTGGCATCAAAGATTACTTTTACAAATCCGTCCGGGGTTCCAGCAGCTTTTGCTTTTCCTGAAGCTGAGAATGGGAATTTACCAATTTTCAATTCGTATCCTTTTTCTTTGGCCGCTTTTTCAGTCAAACCTACCGAAGCAATTTCTGGGGTAGCATACGTACAACCCGGTACGTTTCCGTAATCGATAGGCTCTACGTGTAATCCTTTGATTTTTTCCACACAGTTGATTCCTTCAGCAGAAGCTACGTGAGCCAAAGCTTGTCCTGGAGTTACGTCACCAATAGCGTAGTAACCCGGGATATTTGTTGCGTTATAAGCGTTTACCAAGATTTTATCTCTGTCAGTAGCGATTCCTACTTCTTCTAAACCGATGTTTTCGATGTTGGTTTTGATTCCAACAGCAGAAAGTAAGATATCAGCTTCCAGGATTTCTTCTCCTTTTGCTGTTTTTACAAATGCTTTTACGCCATTTCCAGTAGTGTCAATTTTCTCTACAGAAGAGTTTGTCATAACAGTGATTCCTGCTTTTTTCAACGATTTTTCAAATTGTTTTGAGATATCTTCGTCTTCTACAGGTACTACGTTTGGCATAAATTCTACGATGGTAACTTCTGTTCCCATAGCGTTGTAGAAATGTGCAAACTCAACTCCGATAGCTCCAGAACCAACGATAATCATCTTTTTTGGTTGTGTTGGCAATGTCATTGCCTGACGGTAACCAATTACTTTTATACCATCTTGTGGTAAGTTTGGCAACTCACGGGAACGGGCTCCGGTAGCAATGATAATATGATCGGCACTGTATTCAGTAACTTTATTGTCTTTATCCGTAACGTCTACTTTTTTACCTGGTTTCAATTTTCCAAAACCATTAATAACGTCAATTTTGTTTTTCTTCATCAAGAAAGTAACCCCTTTGCTCATTCCTTCGGCAACCGAACGGCTACGTTGCACTACAGCCGGGAAATCTTTATCAAAAGATGAAACCGTCAATCCGTAATCGGAAGCGTGTTTTAGATAATCAAAAACCTGAGCCGATTTTAGTAAAGCTTTGGTTGGGATACAACCCCAGTTCAAACAAACTCCGCCTAAGTTTTCTTTTTCAATTACGGCTACTTTAAAACCTAATTGTGATGCTCTAATGGCAGTTACATATCCGCCTGGTCCACTTCCTAAAACAATGATGTCGTATTTCATTTTTTTCTGTTTTATTTTTTTAAGTTGTAAAATGGAAATCGCAAAAAGCGTTTTTCATTTTATAAGTTTTTCTAAAATTAATTGATGGTGCGAATTTAAGAATTTATTCTGTTTTTGGAAACTTTAAGGATTCAATAAATAGAAAGATTTAAAAATTGAACAATTTAAAGTAGAAAAGTGTAATTTGAACATTAGAATTGCTAATGAATAGTTATTCTTTTGAATGAATTGCTAATATTCGTTAACATTAATTTTTTATTCACAGATTGAACACCCTTCATCAAGCTCAGGGTGACAAAACAGATGTTTGCTGATTTTTTTTCTTAGAGCCTTTGCGGTGAAAAACAAACGTAGTGTCCTTTTTGTAGTTAAATAAGCGGTGAAAAAACTAATTTGCCACCGAGAACTGTGAATCATACAAGTTTTTGTAATACCCACTTTCCCTGTTGATTAATTCCTGATGCGTTCCTTCTTCTACGATTAAACCTTTGTCCATCACCACAATTTTATCGGCATTGACAATGGTTGCCAATCGGTGGGCGATGACTATCGAAGTACGGCCTTGGGTAATGGTTTCAGTAGCGCGCTGGATTAATTCTTCGGAATAGGTATCGATAGATGAAGTGGCTTCGTCCAGAATAAGAATACTCGGGTTGCTGATGTACGATCTCAAAAAAGCTATCAACTGACGCTGACCCGAGGAAAGCATCACCCCGCGTTCTTTTACATCAAAATCGTAATCGTTGGGCAAACTCATGATAAACTCGTGAACGCCTATTTTTTTGGCGGCAGCATAGACTTCTTCTCTGGAAATTGCAGGGTTGTTTAGTGTGATGTTATTAAAAATAGTATCGGCAAAAAGAAATACATCCTGTAAAACCACTGCAATTTGCTTGCGCAGTGAACTTAAGGTGTACTCTTCGATGTTGTGTTTGTCTATGTAAATCGTTCCGCTGTTGATTTCGTAAAAACGGTTCAGTAAATTGATGATGGTCGATTTTCCGGCACCTGTAGCTCCTACAATAGCAATAGTTTCTCCGGCATTGACACTCAGATTAATTCCTTTAATCACTTCCTCATCGGGGATATAACTGAAATGTACCGCTTTGAATTCGATAGCGCCTCTGAAAATAGGCGCTTCTATTTTTCCGGTATCCTGAATCTGGTCTTGGGTGTCAATAATATCAAAAACACGGTTGGCCGCAATCATCCCCAATTGCATCTCATTGAATTTATCCGCAATTTGACGCAACGGATTGAATAACATTCCGATAAACATCGTATAAGAAAACAAATCCCCAAAAGTGGTAAAATGATCTCCATTCAGAATTTTAATACCGCCATACAATACGATACAGCCCAATGTTAATGACGAAATAATATCGGCAATAGGGAAGAAGATGGAGTTGTACAAGATTGTTTTAATCCATGCTTTTTTATGCTTGTCGTTGATTTCTTTGAATTTATCATACTCTATTTTCTCCCGGTTGAAGAGTTGTACAATTTTCATTCCGGTTACACGCTCCTGAACAAAAGAGTTCATGTTGGCAATCTGGGTACGTACCTCTTCAAAAGCGATTTGCATTTTACGTTGGAAAATTCGGGTAAAAAACACCAGAATTGGCATGGCAACAATAACAATCCAAGTCAGTTTCCAATTCATATAAAACATGAAAAGAAGCACCACCAGCATTTTCATCAGGTCACTGATAATCATAAACAATCCCTGGCTGAAGATACGGGCAATCGCTTCGATATCCGAAACCGAACGGGTAACGAGCTGCCCCACAGGGACCATGTCAAAATATTTCATTCTGAAACTCAAAATGTGTCTGAATAATTTGATCCGGATGTCTTTTACAATATCCTGTCCCAGCCAGTTGGCCCAATAAACAAAATAAAATTGTGAAAAAACCTCCAGTAGGAGCACCATTCCCATCCAGGTTATGTAAATCAATAATCCGTATTGATCATGAGTTTTAATGTAGCCATCTACCGTTTGTTTTAATAAATAAGGTCGCAATGCCGCAAAAATCGACAAAGAAATGGCAAAAATAACCACACCATTAAAACGCAGTTGGTAGGGTTTGGTATACTTTAAAATCCGTTTGAATAATCGGGTGTCGAATGCTTTTGCTTTCATTTTTTTTTAGGAGTTTTATCCTGTTGTTCGTTACAAATGTAATTCACTGAACACCAAAATAAAAATATTAAATTGGTGAAGTAATCTTAATTATTTTTTAAAGAAAAAAACAATGAGGATTTTCACTTCCGTTAGGGCTGTTTTTCAATTTCAATAATCAATTTCAATAATCAATTTCAATAATCAATTTCAATTCTCTATTTTCTTCTTCTACAAGTAATCATATTCTATCTTGGTTAAATACAGTCCGTGTGCGGGAACTGAAAAACCGGCCTTGTCTCTATTCTTACTTTCGATGATGGCACTAAAATCATCTAATGTAATTTTGTGTAAACCGATATTGACTAAAGTACCTACGATGGCACGAACCATATTGCGTAAAAAGCGATTGGCCGAAATGGTAAAAATAAGACTGTCTTTTTCTTCTTTCCAGTAGGCTTCAAAAATAGTGCAGTCAAAGGTGTTTACATCTGTGTTTACCTTAGAAAAGCACTGGAAATCGGTATGATGAAGTAATAATTGAGCCGCTTCGTTCATCAAATCTACATCCAAATTTTGATTAAAATACCAACTTTGTCCTTGCGAAAAAGGATCTTTAATGGTATTGATATAATATTCATAAGTCCTTTTGGTGGCATCAAAACGGGTGTGCGCATCATCGTGAACTGGAATAATAGCATAAATGACAATATCTTTAGGTAAATACGAATTAAGTTTATGCACCAGATTCGGAATGTCAAATGCCTTGTCAAAATCAAAATGCGCAAACATTTCCTTTGCGTGAACTCCGGTATCCGTACGTCCGGCTCCCATAAGACTGATGTTACTATTCAATAGTACCGAAAAAGCCTTGTTTAAGGTTTCTTGAACAGAAGATGCATTAGGCTGAAATTGCCAACCGTGATAAGGGGTTCCGTTGTATGCTAATTGTATAAAATACCTCAAGGTTAGTGTTCAGTATTCAGTGCCCAGTATTCAGCTATTGATGCTGAAAAAATGTTCATTGAAAGGATTAATATTGGCAAATTTACAAAGTTTTATGTTGATTTTTCATTTAAACTTTCTTAAATAGGAGAGGAATGATAACCGGAGGATAAAGTAAATTAAAAAACCTTACTCTTCAATTTTAAATAAATAACTTTGTGGTTTATTGTCATTATGTCGTCCATTTACTGTTGGTGGTATTGAACAAAATTACCTATGAAAAAAATTTTACTCCTTTCTGATACCCACAGTCACATAGATGACAGCATACTAAAATATGTAGCTCAAGCTGATGAAGTCTGGCACGCGGGAGATATTGGCGATTTAAAGGTAACCGATGCCTTAAAGAAAGTAAAGCCTTTACGTGCCGTATATGGGAATATTGATGATGATAAAGCCCGTTTGGAATTTCCGCTGCACAACCGTTTCATGTGTGAAGGAGTGGATGTTTGGATAACGCATATTGGTGGATATCCTGGAAAATATAATCCGGCTATTAAAGCTGAAATGGAGAAGAATCCACCTAATTTATTTATTTGTGGGCATTCCCACATTCTGAAGGTGATGTTCGACAAGAAACACAATTGCTTGCATATGAATCCCGGAGCTGCCGGAAAAAGCGGTTTTCACCAGGTGAGAACGATGTTGCGTTTTGTTATTGAAGGGGACAAAATAAAAGAGTTGGAAATTATTGAATTAGAAAAAAGGGTTTAATCTTCTTTGTGTAAAATAGAAATCCTGATTCGGATTGTGGTTCCGGAATTGAGATTGGAATCAATTGTAAATTCCCCCTTGCTGTTGTTGATTCTAGCTTTGATTTGGTAGAGTCCAAAGCCTTCAATAATCCTGTATTTATTGATATCAAATCCTTTTCCGTTATCCGATACCCGAATGATTAATTCGTTGCCGACTTCTTTTAGGCTTAATTTGGCTTTAGTTGCTTCACTGTGTTTAATGATATTGTTTAATAATTCGGTGATAATAAAATACATTTTCATTTCGAATTCTTCGGCATATCTTGTTTTGGTTGATACCTTACTGGAATATTTAAATTTAATACCCGAATTGGTCATTTTTTCACATAAATCCTGGAGCGCATAAAACAATCCGAAACGGGTCAAAAGAGAAGGTAACAGTTCATGGGATAAATCCCGAACCTTTTCATGGGCTTCGTGAAGGATGTTTTTGGTTTTTGTTATTTCCTCAATTTCTGTTGTGTTTTTGGCGGTAAAAACACTTAAATGCAATCCTGCCGAAGAAAGCAGTGCACTGATGTTGTCGTGTAAAAAAACGGCTATCTTTTTACGTTCTGTTTCCTGGCCATTGATAGAAGCATTGATAATCCGTTCTTGAATTTTACTTCGTATTTCGGTGATTTTGTTTTTTTGTTTTAATCGGATATTCTGAAAGAAAAAGTATAAAACAATGATTATCAAAAGAAGCACAGAAATGATAATAATGCTTATTTTTTTGTTTTTTGACTGTTTTTCTAAAAGTAGCTGCTCTTTTGATTTGTATTTTGTTTCTATATTATCAATTTCTCTTTTATATTCATCAATTTCAAGATTGATTCCCGCGACATTTACTTTCTTAAGTTTCTCTTTATAGTTAAGTTCTGCGGTTATGCTATTATAAAGTTCTAAATGTTGGTATGCCTTTTTGTAATCTCCATTCTTTAATAAAAATTTTGAATATTCTTGATGTGTAAAAGATAAATCAGACCTGTTGTTGACTTTAGTTGCAGTTTGTATGGCTTTTTCAAAAAAGGAAATGGCTTTTTTAGGATTTTTTACATGACTGTAATACATCCCATTAAGCATATTTAGGATAATCAGGGTCGATGCGTCACCATGCTTTTGGTGGTAGCGGTTGATATATTGTAAGTAGGGAAGTCCTTCATTGAAGCGATTGATGTCGAAATAAGCCCAGGTAATATTGAGTTTGGTAAAAAGGATTTGCGCAGAATCACGGGTTTTGTTGCTGTATTCTAATGATTTTTTATAATAATAGATTCCTTTTTTATATTCCTTTTTGTCAAAACAGTAAATGTTACCTAAATTGTTATTCAGCCAGTTTTTCAATTTATTATTATTGGTCTTATTGGCGTAAATCATCCCTTTTTTATAGTAAAAGAATGCTTTTTCGAATTCGGCTAATTCATCAAAATTAGCCGCGATAGTATTGTAGCAGGTGGCAATCAGGTTGTTATCTTTGATGGCAATTGCGTATTTTAAGGCAATTCGGGATTGGATTAAAGATTTTTCATATTTTTCTAATCGCATCAATCGGGTTGATTCTTTGATGAGTGCTGTTATTTCTTTTTCTGACGGACTTTGGTCTTGTGAAAATACAGCAGTGCCAAAAAGATTCAGCACTAATACAAACAATAAAAGGATTCGGTTTTGAAACATGCTGTATTTATTGTCTATTCAAAAGAGGCGAAAGGTATTGCAGGCGGAAAAGTTTATTCTAATGAATTTTGGATTCAAAAATTAAGATTTAATCAAATTATTTTTGATTGCATATTTGACAAGGCTTATGGTGTTTTTGGCTTTGAGTTTTTTCATGATGTTTTTACGATGCGTTTCGACTGTATTGGTACTGATAAATAATTGGTCACTTATTTCTTTTCCGCTAAATTCTAAAGCTATTAAAGTGATAATTTCAAGCTCTCTTCCGGTTAATTCAATGTCAATAGAAGATTTTTGTTTGTTTAATTTAGGAATGTCTTTGGTGGCCGTATTGAATATTTTTTCCCTGACAGAATTACAGAAATACTCTACGTTATTAGTCACCGAATGAATTGCTTCAACGATATGTTCTCCGGCACATTGTTTCGTTAAATAACCGGTAGCGCCCAATTTCATAACTTCTTTTATTATTTTCAAATCGTCATAACTGGATAGAATGATTACTTTACAAGTGAATCCTTTTTGGGCAAATTCTTTTAGGACTTCGATACCGTCTTTTTTAGGCATACTGATGTCAAGGACCAAGACATTGGTTTTGTTTTTGATAACATCATCATATAGATTATTACCGTCCAAGGAATGTCCTACCACTTCAAAGTTGGGAACGGTTTGTAATAAAGTAGTCATGCCATCAATAAGTACTTGATGGTCATCAGCCAGATGTATCCGTATTTTTTCGTCCATATTTTTTTGAAACTAATTCAAATTTATAAAAAAAAACAGCAATTTTCCTTTATAAGATTTCTTTTAATAATTTCATTTTAAAATTAGCATAAAAAAACCCGGATTATTGTATCCGGGTTTTTAACGCACTAATAAACTAAGTTTATAGGTTTACCTCAATCTGTCCACAGATTTTACAAGATCTTCATCCTTTTTGATGGCCTTATTAGCTAATACTAATAATACGATAGCGCCGATAGGTAGAAACATCCCAATACCTTTCTCAGAAACAAGAGTTGTTTCTCCAGATAAATTTAGCGAACGATATACAAACAATCCTAATAAAATTAAATTTAATATCATGTTCAATCTGTTGATTACAAATTGATTTTGTCTCTTTTTATATGAAATAATACTTAATACAGAGAGGGTTGTGCTTAATCCCAAAAGCACTACATAAACAGGGTTCTGCATAAAATAATATGCGGTTGTGTCAGTCATCGTCCATAAAGGAAAAATGAAAGGAAGAACTCCTGTAATTACAAAAGCGAGGATGAGATAAATCGTCTGTATTCTTTGTATCATTTTGTTCAATTGTATAGCACAAAAATATATTTTCTTTTTTAAAAATACTATTGTATGATTAAATTTTATTCGTATTATTGCATAACAATGCCGTAAGCACTTCATACTGCGGACTATTCAAAATAAAATTTTTACTACCTATCTTTTTATAGTATTTCCAAATTAATTAAATTCAAAGAACATTCATGTTTGAAATTTCTGCATTAAAAGAAATGAAGCTTTCTGAGCTTCAAGAAATAGCTAAAGCAGCTAAAACCATAAAGTTTAACGGTGTTAAAAAAGAGGCTTTAATCGCTCAGATTTTAGAACATCAAAAAGCCAGTGTTGATGTTGTCTCAGAGAATAAAACGGAAAGTAAAGCAGAGGAAGATAAGCCTAAAAGAGCTCGTATTGTACCTGTAAAGAAAGCCGTAATATCAAAAAACACAAAGAGTTCTAGTGTCAAAGAAGAAGCAAATATTATAGAAACAAAGGTTGTAGAATCTAATCCAGTTGCGACAGAAACAGTGACCCCAGAAGCGGTTACTAGTGAAACTGCTGTAGTGGAAAAAAAAGCACCAAAAATTGTAAAATTCAATAAATCAGCTTACGAAAAAAAAATTGCTTCGAAGAAGAATAATAAGGAAGTAAAAGAAGAAACAGTAGTAAGTGGTGATGATGAAACAATAGAAAATAAAGTTGCTGATGAAGTGGTGGAGGTAGTCGTACCTGCAAAGAAAATAAACCCCAATCAACAGAATAAGCAAAACCAAAATCTGAACCAGAACCAGAATCCTAATTTTAAAAACAAGAAAAATAATTTCAGGGATTCTGATTTTGAATTTGACGGAATTATCGAAAGCGAAGGTGTTCTTGAAATGATGCCGGACGGATACGGATTTTTGCGTTCATCAGATTATAATTATCTGGCTTCGCCGGATGATATTTACTTATCAACTTCCCAGATTAGATTATTCGGACTAAAAACAGGGGATACCGTAAAAGGTGTGGTGCGTCCTCCAAAAGAAGGAGAGAAGTTTTTTCCTTTGGTACGAGTTTTAAAAATAAACGGACATGACCCTCAAGTGGTACGTGACCGTGTTTCTTTCGAACATTTAACCCCTGTTTTTCCGACGGAAAAATTCAAATTAGCCGAAAGACAAAGTACAATTTCAACCCGTATCATCGACTTGTTTTCTCCAATAGGGAAAGGACAACGTGGTATGATTGTAGCCCAGCCTAAAACGGGTAAAACGATGTTGTTGAAAGAAATTGCCAACGCCATTGCAGCCAATCATCCCGAAGTATATTTAATCGTTTTATTGATAGACGAACGTCCGGAAGAGGTAACCGATATGCAACGCAGTGTGCGTGGGGAAGTAATTGCTTCCACTTTTGACAGGGAACCGCAAGAGCATGTTAAGATTGCCAATATTGTTCTCGAAAAATCAAAACGTTTGGTAGAATGTGGCCATGATGTGGTTATTTTATTAGATTCGATTACGCGTTTGGCGCGTGCCTACAACACTGTTCAGCCTGCATCAGGTAAAGTGTTGAGTGGGGGTGTGGATGCCAATGCCTTACAAAAACCAAAACGATTCTTTGGTGCAGCCAGAAATGTAGAAAATGGTGGTTCGCTAAGTATCATCGCAACAGCTCTGACTGAAACCGGATCTAAAATGGATGAGGTTATCTTTGAAGAATTTAAAGGTACTGGTAATATGGAATTACAGTTGGACAGAAAAATAGCCAACAAACGTATCTTCCCGGCTATTGATTTGACTTCTTCGAGTACTCGACGTGATGACTTACTGTTAGATGAAAATACATTGCAAAGAATGTGGATTATGAGAAAATATCTTTCGGATATGAATCCTGCTGAAGCGATGGATTTTATTAATGACAGATTCAAGAAAACCAGAAATAACGAAGAGTTTTTGATTTCGATGAACGATTAATTTTCAGATTGCAGTTTTTAGAAAGCAATTTCCACGGTATAAAAATCAAATAAAAAAAGCGATTTTCAGTATGAAAATCGCTTTTTTTATGTCTAAATTGAGCCTTCTAAATCCGTCCTCTTTTGCTTCTAAACTTTTCGTTCTAATAAAGCCATATAAAAACCATCAAAACCAGACTCTGAAGCCAGAATTTTTTGGTCTTTAATAAAGTTGAATTGTTTTCCGATATCGGTAGTTAAAAAGCGTTTCACTTGTTCCTGGTTTTCCGATGGTAAAACAGAACAGGTTGCATATACCAGTTTTCCGCCCGGTTTTACAATTTTAGAATAGCTTTCCAATACTTCCGACTGAACTTTACGGATATTGTCGATAAATTCGGGTTGTAATTTCCATTTGGCATCCGGATTTCTTTTCAATACACCTAATCCGCTACAAGGAGCATCGATCAGTACACGGTCGGCTCTTTCATGCAGTTTTTTGATTACTTTGGTAGAGTCGATAATGCGGTATTCAATGTTGAACGCACCGTCTCTTTTGGCTCTTAATTTTAACTGCTTTAATTTACTTTCATATAAATCCATCGCAATCAATTGTCCTTTGTTTTCCATTAAAGCGGCAATGTGCAAGGTTTTTCCACCAGCACCGGCACAGGTATCCACCACCCGCATTCCTGGTTTTACATCAAGGAAAGCAGCGACCAATTGGGAATTGGCATCCTGAACTTCAAAATATCCTTGTTTAAAAGCATCGGTCATGAAAACATTTGCTCTTTCTTTTAAAACTAAGGCATCCGGTTGATCTTTTAGATATTCGGTTTCGATATCTAAATCCATCAAAATAGCCCGTAATGCTTCTTTGTTTGTTTTTAGGGTATTAACTCTAAGAATTACTTTGGCCGGTTGGTTTTGAGCTGCAATTTCTTTTGCCCAAACCTGTTCTCCTAATTCTTTTACTCCCAATTCATCCATCCAATCCGGAATAGATTCTTTAAGCGCTCTAACTTTTGATAGCTCGTCAAAACACCCTTTTATTTTTCGCTCCGGTGTTCCTTCCAGTTGACGCCAATCGGGAATCGGGAATCCTCTTAAAACTGCCCAAACCGCAAACATTCTCCAAAGATTATCTCTGTCAAAAGGTTCTTTTACTTCGGCGATTTCAGCATATAATCTTTTCCAACGTACTATTTCGTAGATGGTTTCAGCTACAAATTTTCTGTCGGAACTTCCCCAACGTTTGTCCTTTTTTAAAGCTCTGGCAACCACTTTATCAGCATATTCCCCTTCGTTAAATATGGCATTTAGGGAATCAATGGTCGTGTAAACTAAATTTCTGTGTAATCTCATTTTTATTAATTGAGGTGCAAAGGTAGTATTAATTGATTGAAAGATGAATTATTACTAATGAATGTTGATTTTAAATTTTAAACATAAAAAAACACTGCAATTGAATACAGTGTTTTTATTTAATTTTAGATTAATAAAAATCTTATTTGACTCTTTTTAACCCTACTATTTCAGGGGCATGAAGAACCATTGGGAATTTTTCAATTTTTACGGAACTGCTATCCAATCCGAAAGCGCTTTCTTCAGAAAGACAGATCTTTTTGATTAGGAAATAGGTGTTCATAACCAGTTTTTCGTACCATCTTAAATCACTGTCATTGGAAAGGAATTTTTCAGATAATACAAATTTGAAATCTCCGATGATGTTGTTTTTATTTAAGGATTCGTATCGGCTGGTAATATCTACTTCTCCTTGTTGAACCATGTCTTTTATTACTTCCTTAAACATAAGGTTGATTTTGGTAGGTTCTCTGAACCCTAAATTAAAGTCAACGCGATACAAATCGTCTTTTAATATTTCTGTAACCCGATATTCTGTTTTGTAAGGTTCTGTCAAGATATTCACATGGACAAACCAATAGATGTCGGCTCTTTTAGGTCTTTTTTGCAAAATAGAATACATTACTTTTTCTTCGATTTCGTCTACCCGATTGGCATTGGTCATATATACTAAATGGGTGGCATATTTGGGAATAGACAAATCGGCACTCAATTCGACCAAGACTTTTTTGTAATCTTCTATGTTTACAATTTTTGTGTAATTTTTGTTGATTTTTTTCGCCAGATACCAAATTGTCATTACTGAAATTAAAAGTAAAGCGATAAATAAAGTTACATAACCACCGTCGGCAAATTTGGTGATATTAGCGGCCAAGAAGCTGAATTCAATCAATAGATAGATTGTGATTAAGGGAACCATGAAATACAGTTTTACTCTTTTCATAATTAAATAGAAATTGAGTAAAATAGTAGTCATTATCATGCATAATATAATCGCTAAACCATAAGCATGTTCCATATTTCCGGATTCTTTGAAGTGCAATACGATGCCCACACAGCCAAAAAACAACAGCCAGTTTATCGATGGGATATACAATTGCCCCTTTAATTCCGTTGGATATTTGATTCGTACTTTAGGCCAGAAATTAAGTCTCATAGCCTCATTTATTAAGGTAAATGAACCACTTATCAATGCTTGTGATGCAATTACTGCAGCCAATGTTGCAATTACAATCCCGATTGGTTGAAACCAATGTGGCATTATTAAATAGAAAGGATTTCCGTTTTTTCCACCCAAACTTAAAAGAGAGGCTCCTTCGTTGTGAATTAAATAGGCTGCTTGTCCGAAATAATTAAGGACTAATGTCAATTTTACAAAAATCCAGCTGATGCGGATGTTTTTTCGTCCGCAGTGCCCCATGTCAGAATATAAGGCTTCTGCCCCCGTAGTACATAGAAAGACAAATCCTAAAACAAAAAAACCTTCAGGATGAATGGTCAATAAATGATACGCATAATAGGGGTTGAACGCTTTTAAAACCTCGGGATGTATAGAAATTTGGATAAGTCCTAATATGCCAAGCATACAAAACCAAACCAACATCATCGGGGCAAAAAACTTTCCGACTAATTTTGTTCCAAATTGTTGGATGGTAAATAATACGAATAAAATCCCAATAACGATAGGAACCGTGTTTATTTCAGGGTAATAGGTTCGTATCCCTTCAACAGCAGAGGAAACAGAAATGGGAGGGGTAATGATTCCATCGGCAAGTAGGGCACTTCCCCCTATAATGGCAGGTACTATTAGCCATTGGATTTTCATTTTTTTGACCAATGCATACAAGGCAAAAATACCACCTTCACCGTGGTTATCAGCACTAAGGGTGATGATTACGTATTTAATTGTAGTTTGTAAGGTCAGGGTCCAAAAAACACATGAAATCCCACCTAAGACAATGTCTGCATTGATGACACTATCTCCCAATATGGCTTTCATTACATATAATGGAGATGTTCCAATATCACCATATATAATTCCTAAAGTAACTAATAAACCGCCCAAAGTTAATTTAGAATGCAGGTTTTTATGCGATATGCTCATGAATAAATTTTATAAAACTCGTCAAATTTAATCTTTTAAAATAAATTAGAACCAATAATAAATAAAAAGATAAAAAAAAAACACGGTTCATTGAACCGTGTTTTTTCGGAGATTATCGGGGGCTTAACTATTATTTTCTGTTTGGGTTTCTGGAAGAAGAATTATTCTGATTTCCCCCTCTTTGGGAGTCATTTTGTCTGGAGTTATTAGAATTGTTTTGTGTGTAAATGCGTTGATTGTCTGTTCTTTGGCTTGTAATTTGTCCAGAAGATTTACTGTTGTTTTGAGCGTAATCTCTTTGGTTTTCTATTCGCTGAGGAGTGTTTTGTCTAGAGTAATTACCATTGTTTTGATTGTAAGCTCGTTGGTTTTCTGTTCTTTGAGGAGCATTTTGTCTAGAGTAATTGCTGTTGTTTTGAGTGTAATCTCGTTGATTTTCTGTTCTTTGTGGACTACTTTGTCTTGAAATGCCACTATTATTTTGAGAATAGCTTCTTTGAGAAACAGTATTTCCAGTAGTATTTATTCTGTTTTGGGTATAATTTCTATTTGCATCAGAATTTCTGTTTGAATACTCTTTCGAAGTTTTATTTCTGGTTTGGTAATATCCAATTTCATTTCTAGAGTAATTATTTCTGGTTTCTCTTCTTCGGTCTAATTCATAGCGATTGGAAACGGTTGTATATCTTCTCGAAAAAGCATAATCAGGATGTTGTCTTTCATACCAGTTAGAACGTCTGGAATTGTATAAAACTACGGCCTGATTACTCCTTCTGTAATTTACATAATTGTAATAATTGTTTATATTCAAACTAATTTGAATATTATTTCTATATCGGTATACCGGATATGGATTCCAGGCATAAAAATAAGAAGGGTAGTAATTCCAATACCAATTCGATACATAAGGTCGGTAATTATAGGACCAAAAGGATGCATAAATTATTGGAGTGTTATAATATACCGGTTCATAAATATAGTTAGGACCATACATGAATTCGTTTCCGATAATCTGAACATGAATTCGGTTATAATTGTCTTTTTCAACGTCAATGGAGGCTACATCCTGATAGACGTCACGCTCTAGTACGGATTGGATAATGATAACATGGGTTCTGTTTTCAACCGTTTCTATCACACGTAAATAATCCACTTCATTATCATTATTCAAATCTAAATTTGATATTTGAAGTTCAGGGTCGTTTAATCGGCGTTCAAAATCTTGAAGATTTCTGGATTCTCCAAAAATATCTGCGACTGCTCTTAAATCTAAATTGTCGCTAATTTCATTGTTCATAGCATAAACTCGATTTCTTTCTTGTGCTTTTATCTGGCTAGCAAAAACGAAAGTGATTAAGCTTAAAAATATTATTTTAGGTTTCATAATACAGTAATTTAAGTAATATGATTTCAAATATCCAATTACTATGCCAATTAATTTTTTAGCTAATTTTAGAATGTTAAAAAATATATTTAAAAAAAGAAAACCCCAAGAACAACTTGGGGTTTGGGATGAATTTTAAAGTAAGAGGTATTATTTTTTTCCGTTATTATCTCTGTATTGGTGTAAAAGTTTTCGATTAAAATCATCTTCTGATTTTCGTAATTTTATAATTTTTACGGCAGGTAATACTTCCTTAAGGCTTTTTGTAAATTTTTTACGGAGTAAAAATAATTCTTCATCAGTACTCTCCATTTGGCCGAGCAAAATAGTTGCTTCTTTTTCGCTCATTTTATCTAAAGCATCATCTTTCATTCGACTCATATAGGCTTTCATTTTTTGATGTCTTAATTCAAATTGTTTATCATCAAACGAATTGTAAAGTGGCCAAAATTTTGCCGCTTCTGCAGGGGTTAAATCTAACTCTGTAGTTAAAAAAGCGACCTTCAACGCTTTAATTTGTTCCTTTTTCTCTTTCATTTTTTCAGCTTGGGCATAAAAAGTAAAAGAAGTCAATAACAAAAGTATTGGGAGAAATTTTTTAAGTGTCATGGTATTCATTATTTTATATTTTCAATTTTATTCAATTATAAGATGCTCTAAATTGGAATTACTGGACAAAATATCCTCAATGGCATCATCTTCAAGTACTACTGTTGTTTTTAAGTTATTGATGTCTTCGGTTTCTAAATCATTGATTAAATCATATTGGTTTAGGCTTGACTGATAACTCAAATAATTTTCTAAAGTAGCAGTGTCTAATTCTTTTGAATTTGATGAGTTGTAATTGTATATAGGAATCATCAAAGCTAAAACGAATACTGCCGCCACCATTAGTAAGAACATTTTTCTTTTTTGAAAAAGTGAAATTACTTTAGGTTCATTTTGAGGAATTTGACTCATTACTTTTTCAGAAAAATTTTCAAAGTAATGTTCCGGTGTTTTAAAACCAGGCTCAATTTTAGGAGTATTTTCTAATTTAAATGTTTTCATAATGCTATTTAGACTTCATTTTGGGTAAAAGGTTTAATGGGGCGTCACAAATGCTTCGATTTTCTTTACGGCATGGTGGTAGGACGCTTTCAAAGCGCCCACTGAGGTTCCTAATATTTCTGATATTTCTTCGTATTTTAATTCTTCAAAATACTTCATTTTAAAAACTAATTGTTGTTTTTCAGGAAGAGCCGCAATCGCTTTATGCAGTGCAATTTGTATTTCATTTCCATCAAAATAAATATCCGCTTTTAAGTTGTCAATTGTTTTGTTTTGCAATGTTTCTGATGAAATACCATTCTTTTTAGCTTTTTGGTTTAAAAAAGTAAGTGCTTCATTAGTGGCTATCCGATAAATCCAAGAAAATAATTTACTTTCTCCTTTAAAGTTTTTTAAATGCTGAAAAACTTTTAAAAATGTATTTTGAAGTACATCATCAGTATCGTCGTGATTTAAAACGATAGTACGGATGTGGTTATACAATGGTCTTTGGTAAGTTGACAAGAGTTTTTGAAACGCTTCATTTTGCGTTTTCGGGTTCAATAACTGTTCAATAAATTCCTGTTCTTCCGACAAAGTTCGTTATTTTATCAAATTAGATTGAAATTCATCAATTAGGTTTAATCTAAAATTGAAAAAAAATTAAAATTCTGATTGTTCTTCTTCTTTATATTTTGGAGCGGTTTTTTTGGTAGTCTTGTTATTTACATTGGGTTTAGCAGTTTCAGGGGCTAAAGTTTCAGGATTTAAAGTGTTTTTATCCTCTGTTTCAACAACGGTTTGTATAGGCGGCGCCACTTTTGCAATAAGAGGAATATAAACTTCAGTACTCCATTTGGAAGGGTTTTTTATTTCAGATTTGCTAATAGCATAAATTTCAATATGGGAAATTTCAGGGGCCTGTTTCAGGCGGTTTTTATTTAAGAAATTAACGGTTTGATCATACGCTTTTTTTAGATGGGAATAATCACCGGTTAGGGTTGTTTTTACCATTTCAGAAGCTTCTAATTTATCCGAAATAATATCACTGCCCATACTTATAAAAATTTCTTTATTGATAGGAATACAAATAGAAATTTTACTCAACCCTTTTGTCAGATCATAGTTATGATATATTATAAATGGTTTTCCGCTAATAATGATGTTGTTTTCTTTGCAAAATGAAGTTATTTTAGGGACAACAATTTTGAAATTTGTATTGATTTTGTCTATTTCACTGGTAAATTTCATCCCTAAATAAAATTTCTGTGGACTTTTTATTACCCCGTTAACTTTTACAGCAAAAGTATTTATTTCATAATCAAGCGCTTTATCTAAATTGGCTAGGCTTTTTTCATACATCGTGCCAATAATAGTATTTGCACCACCGTGTAAAGCAGCATAGATTTTGAAAACAAAACTCATTTTACCTTCCGTTCTCCAAGTTACTTTTGTACCTCCGATAGTATCTTTAAATTTCCAGGAAACAGAAGAAGAAGTATCGTTATAATTCATTTTTTGTGAGATACTATCATTCTCTTTAACAAAAAGGGTTTGCATATTTCCATTGCCGTCTTTTCCTTCCCAAGAATAAGAAGCGCCTCTACCAATGGTGTTTTGTGGATAGATAAATTTCATTTGAGAGTCTTCGGCAGCCCAAGAACCAAAATCAGCCCAATTTCTGTAATCATTAACATAGTTAAACACAGCAGTTTTTGGAGCGTTAATTATTTTACTTCTTTCTACAACATAATCTCCTTTTTGTGTGGCTATAAAAATAGATAAGGTAACCAGACTAAGTAATAAAAGAAGAAAAATATATTTTAAAATTCTCATAAGATTTTGATTCATTTGTGATGTAAAGTTAGAAATTTTATTAATATGCGAAACGAACCTTAATAAAAAGATAAAAAGTCAAAATTTATAATTCTAACAGCTTCTTTTTAAGTAATATCGCAAATAGTTCGGATTGATTTTTTGCTCTAGTAAATCAAAATCCAATCGAATAAAGCAAATATAAAACCATAAGGTTGAAAATTATAAGTTCTTCCAAGAGTATGTATATTTGTTAAACCAATTTTTAATTCACTTAAAAAACCAATACGAATGAAATTACAAAATATTGCTGCGATTTTTATGGTATTGACGGTTTCTGTTTTATGCAATGCACAAAAGACAGAATCGGTTGCAACAAAAAAAATAGAGAAAGCACCATTCGACTATGTAGCAGAACAATTTGCAGATATAAAAGTGCTTCGTTATCAAATTCCGGGTTGGGAAAATCTAACACTGAAAGAACAAAAATTAGTATACTACTTTACCCAAGCCGGAACTTCGGGCCGGGATATCATGTGGGATCAAAACTACAGATATAATCTAAAAATTAGAGCAGCATTAGAGCATATTTATACTAATTTTAAAGGGGATAAAAACACGGATGACTGGAAGAATTTTGAAATTTATCTGAAAAGGGTTTGGTTTTCTAATGGGATTCATCATCATTATTCCAATGATAAGATCAAACCGGATTTTACTCAATCGTATTTTGAAAGATTATTAAAAGCGACCAAGACTTATTTGTCACCCACGATTACAACAATCCTTTTCAATGATTCGGATAATAAAAAAGTAAATCTGGATGAGTCCAAAGGATTATTAGAAGGATCTGTCATCAATTTTTATGATAAAGGAATTACCGCAAAAGAGGTGCAAGAATTTTATGCTAAAAAGAAAAGCCCTGATGCAACAAAACCGTATTCTTTTGGATTAAATTCGAAATTGGTTCGCAATACCAAAGGTCAATTGGAAGAAAAAGTTTGGAAGCAGAATGGTATGTATGGTGCCGCAATTACTAAAATTGTGTATTGGCTGGAAAAAGCGATACGTGTTGCCGAAAATAAAAAACAAGCCGATGCCTTACGGTTGTTGGTTAGCTATTATAAGACAGGAAGTTTGAAAACATGGGATGATTATAATATTGCCTGGTTGGCTGCGACAGAAGGAAATATAGATTATATAAATGGTTTTATCGAAGTGTATAAAGACCCATTGGGATATAGAGGTTCCTACGAAGGAATTGTGCAGATAAAGGATTTTGAGATGTCTAAAAAAATGGAAGTAGTTTCAAAAAATGCACAGTGGTTTGAGGATAATTCCCCTTTAATAACCGAACATAAAAAGAAGAATGTGGTAGGGGTGTCGTATAAAACGATAGTTGTGGCCGGTGAATCAGGAGATGCGTCACCCAGTACGCCGATTGGAGTTAATCTGCCTAATGCTGATTGGATTCGTGCCGCGCATGGTTCAAAATCAGTTTCTTTAGGAAATATAATTGATTCGTATGCCAAGGCGTCTGCTAAAGGAAGATTAGAAGAGGTTGCCAATGATGATGAAGAAATTCTTTTGGCGAAAAAGTACAGTGAGATAGGAGACAAGTTGCATACCGCCTTACATGAAGTTGTAGGGCATGCCTCAGGACAGATTAATCCCGGTATTGGCACTCCAAAAGAAACATTAAAGAGTTATGCTTCAACCCTGGAAGAAGGAAGAGCCGATTTGGTGGCTTTGTATTATTTATATGATCCCAAAATTCAGGAATTGGGTTTAGTGGATGATTGGAAAAAAGTTGGAATGGAATCCTATGACAGCTATATTCGGAATGGGTTGATGACCCAGTTAATTCGCTTAGAGCTGGGAACTGATATTGAAGAAGCTCACATGAGAAACAGGCAATGGGTGAGTGCCTGGGTTTTTGAAAAAGGAACAAAAGATGGTGTGATTGAGAAAGTAATCCGCAACGGGAAAACGTATTTTAATATTACCAATTATGAAAAACTGCACGATTTGTTCGGACAATTGTTGCGTGAAGTACAACGAATTAAATCGGAGGGGGATTATAGTGCAGGTAAAAATTTAGTCGAGAATTATGGCGTAAAAGTAGATCAAAAATTACATGCCGAAGTTTTAGAACGCAACAAACAATTTACATCGGCACCTTATAGTGGTTTTGTGAATCCTGTTTTGGTTCCAAAGTTGGACACAAAAGGGAATATTATTTCGATAGAAGTAACTCAGCCCAAATCATTTGCTGAACAAATGTTGAAGTATTCTAAAAACTACGGTTTTTTACCTTTGGAAAATTAAGACTAAAATAAAGATCAAATAAAAAGCCGTTTCAAATTGAACTGAAACGGCTTCTTTATTTTTGGATGAAAAAAAAATTAAATTTTTTTCACGTATTGGGTGATAATTACGATTTGTTGCCCATCTACTCGACCTTCAATATATTCAGCATTTTCATGGTCTAATCTGATATTTCGAACCGCAGTTCCTTGTTTGGCAACCATACTGGAACCTTTTACTTTAAGGTCTTTTATCAAAACAACCGAATCCCCGTGTTCTAGAATGACACCATTACTGTCGCGGTGGATAATTTTGTTTTCATCATCTTCTCCTTCGCCTGTGGCTTGCGCCCAAGCCAAAGTATCTTCGTCAAGATACATCATATCTAGTAATTCTTGAGGCCATCCTGCAGCTCTCATCCTGCTTAACATTCTCCAGGCTACTACTTGTACCGGAGTGTGCTCGCTCCACATACTGTCATTCAAACATCTCCAGTGGTTTAAATCTACATGGTCCGGATTTTCTATTTGGTCAATACAGGTGCCACAAGCCATGATCGCTTCGTCTATACCGCCTTTTCGGGTTGGTAAAACCTGGTATACTTTTAGGTTTTCAGATGTTCCACACAACTCACATTTGGAACCACTTCGTTTGTTTAATTCTCTTTCTATACTCATTATTAAATTGGTTTTTTTTGCGAAAGTACACTTATTCAAGACGCTTTACAAGTTTATGTTGAGCCTGAGTACTTAGTTTGTTAGTTACTAGTCGTTAGTTCTGAAATCTGCATTCTGAATATTATTTCACTCTTACCGCTTCCGGAACCAGCATTTGATATTCCCCGCCATTTCGAATGACATCTCTCACAATGCTCGAACTGATATACGAAGTTTTGGCTGCGGTCAATAAAAAGACGGTTTCTATTTTAGATAATTGTCTGTTGGTATGGGCAATGGCTTTTTCGAACTCAAAATCGGCCGGATTGCGCAAACCACGTAGAATAAAGTTGGCATTTATTAGTCGGCATAAATCAATTGTTAAGCCTTCATAAGTGATTACTGAGATTTTAGGTTCATTTTTGAAGGTTTCTTCAATAAACCGTTTCCGTTCTTCCAGTGTGAACATGTATTTTTTTTCGGCATTTACCCCTATGGCAATGACAATTTCGTCAAACAGCGGAATGGCTCTTTTGATAATGTCTTCGTGGCCAAGAGTTATGGGGTCAAAGGAACCTGGGAATATAGCTTTTCTCATTATAGCTTTTTGTTTATTTGGTTTTCAATTCTCGTATCTGGAACAATCCAAATTAGCGCCACCGCAATATATAGTAAACCTGAAATCCATGGCGAAACAAAGGCTAATGGAATGGCTGACGCATAACAGAGTAACGATATGTTTCCTTTTTTGTCGGTTTTTATGGCGTGTTGCAAAAGCGATTCTTTTCCGTGCAATTGAATCAATTTGTTTTGCAAAAGCCTATAAGCAACAGCACACATTAATAATATGAAACCATAAATACTCATGGGCACTGCCGAAAAATGATGTTCGCCAATCCAGCTCGTGGCAAAGGGAATCAGGGACAACCAAAAAAGCAAAAAGAGATTGCTCCACAAAATAGATCCATTCACTTTTTTGACCAATTGCAACATGTGATGGTGGTTGCTCCAATAAATGCCTAGATAGATGAAACTCAAAACATAGCTCAAGAAAACTGGAATCAAATGTTGCAAGGATTCAAAACTATCGTCTTCGGGAGCTTTAATTTCCAATATCATTATGGTGATGATAATGGCCAATACACCATCGCTAAAGGCTTCGAGTCTGCTTTTATTCATAAATTTAGTTTATTAGTCTAAAGCCAATTCAATAGCATTATTAAACAAATCCTCCAACGAAATTCCTGCTGCTTTGGCTTGTTGCGGAATCAAACTTTCTGTCGTTAATCCGGGGATAGTATTCATTTCCAACATGTGTGGCTCTCCGTTTACGATAATAAATTCACTTCGGGAGAATCCTTTCATCTTTAATACTTCGTAGGCTTTTTGCGCAATAGCGCCTACTTTTTGAGTCATTTCATCGGATAATCTTGCAGGTGTGATTTCTTGGGATTTACCAAGGTATTTGGCCTCATAATCAAAGAAATCATTTTCAGAAACGATTTCGGTAATCGGTAAGACGGTTATTTCACCTTTATAATTAATCACCCCGACAGACACTTCAGTTCCGTCAAGGAAACTCTCTATGATGATTTCATTATCTTCTTTATAGGCTGTCTCAATCGCAATCGGCAATTCGTTAGCTGTTTTTACCTTAGAAATACCAAAACTGGAACCGGCCTTATTTGGTTTTACAAAACAGGGCAATCCTACTTTGTTGATGATTTCGTCGGGATTAATGACATCGCCTTTGTTCAAATAATAGGAAGTAGCCGTTTTTATTCCATAAGGCTTTAAAACAGATAATAAATCTCGTTTATTGAATGTTAATGCAGCTTGGTAATAATCACAGGCCGTTTGCGGAATTTGCAATAACTCAAAATAAGCTTGCATTAATCCGTCTTCTCCCGGCGTACCGTGAATGGCATTGAAAACGCAGTCGAAAGTGATTTTGTTTCCGTTTACGGTAACGGAGAAATCATTTTTATCGATTGGGAATTCAGTATCATTAGCATCAACATAAACCCATTTTTCTTTAAAAATATGGATGCGAAAGCCATTGTATTTTGTTTTGTCTAAATATTGGTAAACTACGTTTCCGCTGATAAGGGAGATTTTGTATTCGCTAGAATAGCCGCCCATGATGATGGCAATGTTTTTCATTTTTTATGTTTTTGTTCTAATGTTTATTATTAATTGTAAATTGTTTTGTTTTTAATCCTGATGATTCCACTTTCTTAAGAGTAGCGAGCAATGTTTTTATTTGTAGAGGAAATCCTTTTGTTTTTCTTTAAAGATAAAAAGAGTAACCTGTTGCGGGAACAGTTACAAATCAAAAAAGCGAATTTTCTGCTTAAACAAAATTATCATTTTTTTTGGAACGAAATAGCTATATCTTTGTGCTATTATAAAAATAAATTTATGAGTTTACGTAAGTACCTTACTAGCCGTGTGTTTTTTGTACAAGTATTTTTGGCTGCTTTGATCATTGCCGTATTGGGATATCTATTTATGCATTGGTTGACTTTTACCACCGATCATGGGAATGAAATTACAGTCCCTAATTTAGCCAAATTAACAGAGGAACAAGTAGAGGAAAAATTAGATAATTTAGATTTGGATTATGTATTGCTGGATAGTGTAGATTATAGAAGTGATTATCCTAAATATAGTGTCGTTCAGCAAAATCCTTTGCCGGGTGAGAAAGTAAAAGTAGGAAGAAAGATTTACATCAAAATAAACAGTTCCGGATTCTCCTCTGTAAAAGTTCCGGATTTAATTGAAAAAACCTATCGTGAAGCGGGGCCTACTTTGAGAGCTTTGGGCTTAGAAGAAGGAACTATAACCTATATACCGAATCTTGGAAAAGATATGGTTTTGGAAATGCGTTTCAAAGGAAGAAATATAAAACCGGGAGACAAGGTTTTGAAAGCTTCTAAAATTGATTTGGTTTTAGGTGACGGAAAGGCGAGTTATGAAGAGGAAATAAGTACGGACAGTATAGCAAGTCCAACAGAACAGGTACCCAATGAACAATAATATTGATCCATTAGAATTAGAAGAAGAATTATTCGAACATTTTAAATTTGAAGTTCCTAAAGGACAGGCTCCTTTGCGAATTGACAAATATTTGATGGGATTGATTCAGAATGCGACCCGGAATAAAATACAAAATGCTGCTACCGAAGGGAATATTTTTGTAAATGATGCTATTGTTAAGTCGAATTACAAAGTAAAAGCCTTTGATGTCGTTCGTGTAATGTTATCCCATCCACCGTATGAGAACCACATTATTCCGGAGAATATCCCGTTGAATATTGTTTATGAAGATGAGACTTTACTGTTAATCAATAAGGAGCCCGGAATGGTAGTACATCCCGGACACGGGAATTATACCGGAACATTGGTGCATGCCTTGGCGTATCATTTTGAGAATTTACCCATGAACAGCAGTGAGCGCCCCGGGTTGGTACATCGTATCGATAAAGATACGTCGGGATTATTGGTTATTGCCAAAACTGAAGCCGCCATGACGCATTTGGCAAAACAGTTTGAAGCCAAATCTACCGAAAGAGAATATATCGCATTGGTATGGGGAAATGTAGCCGAAGACAAAGGGACTATCGAAGGAAACTTAGCCCGTCACTTGAAAGACCGCATGCAAATGGCTGTTTTTGATGACCCGGAAATAGGAAAGCCGGCTGTGACCCATTATAACGTTTTGGAACGTTTTGGATATGTGACTCTCATTTCCTGTCAACTCGAAACCGGGAGAACCCATCAAATCAGGGCTCACATGAAACATATCGGACATCCTTTATTCAATGATGAACGTTATGGAGGGCATTTGATTTTAAAAGGAACCACCTTTACCAAATACAAACAGTTTATAGATAATTGTTTCAAAGCACTACCGAGACAGGCTTTGCATGCTAAAACTTTAGGGTTCGAACATCCCAACACCGGAGAGATGATGCGTTTTGATACGGAACTTCCTCAAGATTTTCAGGATTGTATCGAAAAATGGAGAGGCTACTCTAAATCGCATGCTGCAGACGAAGAAGAAGATTAAAATAGAAAGCTCCATTAGGGGCTTTTTTTAAATCTCTTTTTTAGTGGAATGTGTTTCTTTTTCAGATGACATTTTAACAACAAAAGGAACCGATTTTATCTTTCAAAAACAAATTGTGTCAACTTAGTAATGTTATAAAATCGTTAGTTAATTGATTCTAAAAACATCACTAAAAATGGTGATTATAGATTTTTTTTCCCTTTAAACGATTTTAATTTATTTGTCAGAATATTATCAATACGTTTGACTATAATTATTTAGAAAAATAAATAAGTTATGGAAGATATTTTTGATCCAATTTACAGACAAGACTACTATGCAGGTTATGCAAGTGGTTTAAATCCGTTTTCACAATTAGTTGATCTGACAAAAAATGGCAAAGCCTATAATTCAGGATTTGTTAATGGAAGGGCTAATTATGAAAACATGAATGGTTCTATCATCAATGGAATTCCGAAACGCATTCTGACGGATAAAATTCTGGAAGAATTTTTGCTTGCAGGGATGCTGGGAATGAGTATTGATGCGGATGATTATACCGCTTATCAAATAACTATTATTGAAGAATGGTATAAAAGTGGCATAGAAAATTACGACCCTAACCAAAGTATATATCTTATGGCAATATTAGAGAGTAACGGAATCCAGACGAAATAAGCTAGTGTAAAACACTGAGTTGTCCTAAAAAAGGTTGACTGGATTAATATTATAAAATTAGTTAAAACGGAACAGAATTAATTCTGTTCCGTTTTATTTTTTTCCACCGTTTTAGTTTGATTTTATTTTGTGAATGTGCTT
>JACCDQ011210825.1_pt1 | contig 25889 bp, 39 predicted proteins | sample 7446031 | NCBI WGS metagenome assembly JACCDQ01 (sample SAMN15323442, study PRJNA562643) | freshwater metagenome | isolation source: river surface water | place: USA:Blue River Watershed | collected 2017-08-17 | reverse complement strand
CCTCCATTACTTCCGGGTATTTTAGTTTCCCGTATACTGTCTGCTGGACTAGGCCAGTGTTCCACTCCCTGGCGCTAAAGGGAAGCTTCCCCTTAGCATTTAGGCGCTCTGCGACTTCTTTATAAACACTCATTTTCTTTATCTTTGCCATCTTCTTGGTCTGTTTTTAATTCCATGTAAGGCTCTGAGCCTATTACTTTATATCCTTGCGATAATTTCCAGTCGCAATACCTGGTGTATTCTTCACTAGATTCGAATCGTTCTATGACCGTGGAATATCCTCCAAAGGTATATTTTAAATCTAGTCTTAAGACTTGAGGATAGACTGGTATATCTTTGGATTTTTCCCCGATATAAACCAGCCCTTCCTTTAGTCGTTCATCCATCCACTGATCGAAGTCAGTCTTAGTCTCGAAGTCTTTCAAATAACTCACTGACCAATCGATCGAATTTCTAAACATGAAGCTTGTTCCTTGCTTGAACATGACTACCAAGGTAAATCGTCTTCGTCAATTGTAGCAGGCTCAGATACTTCTGACTCACTAGGGCCACCAATTACAAGCGCCTTGTATTCGTTCGAAGATTGGATCTTCTCTTTGATGAAATCAGGGAAGGAATCAAAAGCTACCTGGTCAAAGTTAGTCACAGAGAAAACGATCTGTGGATTCATTAAAGGAGGCACTTCCATTCCTTTCATGACAGCTCCAATAGATGAGATCTCAGCGTAAGTCTTACCGCTTACCTTAGAAGTCTTATGGATCACAGATAGCGTGCAAGGTTTGCCAGCTAGGACAGCGATGTCGAACGCTTTACACTCGTCTTCTGTCAGGGCCTTTCCTCTCCAGGAATTTAAGAAGGCTCGAAGGTTTGACTTCTCAGATAGTGAAAGCGTGAACTCCTTAGATAAGACAGCAGGCTGTTCGCCGTTCTCCTCCTTGTAAACTTTTAGCTCAGTCGGAAGCTCGAAAGTCAAGCGGACCTTATTAACGAATTTCTCTTCGCCCATGTATGACTCCTTAATAGTTCCCATGTGAATCATGGAATAGCAACGTGCGACGTAAGTACCGGCCGCAATCGGCTCGTAGTTTGAGCCTCCAGTCGAAGAGGCGATAATGGTTGTTTTGTTAGACATGATAATAAAAATTAAAGGTTTGAAATAATTGTAATGATTGATAAGATGCCGATGACGATCAGCGTTAGGATAGTAGCCTGAGCTACTTCAGATCCTGGGATTGTTTTTAATAATTCTCTCATAAGATTAGATGTTTTATCTGAGCTTCGTTGCTTTCGATATGCCAAAGGTACACCTTATTTTTGTATTAAAAAATTATTTTAAATTTATTTTTAAATTATTTTCAAGCACAAAAAAGCCCGGAGATAAAATCCCAGGGCTTTCTAATGTCATCTAAAACCTATAAAAACACTATGAAAAACAATTAATTTCTACAAAGCTACACAATTTTTCCGTCTTTTATCATAAGATTTTGAACTTTTGCTTTGCCTTCTTCTATTTCTACCAGCGCAAAGCCGTGATTATGCTGGGCAAAAGGATAGTATTTCGGCGATAAGTGAGTCAGGCACCCAGTCGAATAAGAATGAATGAACTTTTTAAAGCCGTTTTTCTTGATCGTGCTGGTCGTTCTGTGGACGTGACCTATCAAAGTATTACAGAAAGTTTTATTAAACGTCGTTTGCGAAGGATTCATCCCTCCAGCCATGAGCTCGTGGCCATGGCAGACTAATAGATCGCCCATTTCCATACCTTGCCAGTCTTCCACCCACTCGATTTTTAAGTGATCCATGCGGAAGAACTTATCGAACTGCAATTCATGGAGGCCAGCGAACTCTTCAGCCTGGCTAAATAGATAGCGCTGGAATCGATTCTCATGATTGCCTGCCTTGAAGTAGATCGGAATCAAAGGGAAGATGTCGCGAAGCTTCTGAAGAAAGTTTCTAGCCATCTCGATCTCGCGCGGAAAGTCTCTGAGATCTTTTTCCTTCTCGTGCCTGGATATCGAATAGAAGTCGAACGTATCGCCGTTTAAATATAGACAGTCGATCTCTTGCTCTCTTAGATATTTTATCGCGCAGGTAAGCGCTTCTAAGGAATGAAAAGGAACGTGAATATCAGATAGGATCCCAATCTTTTTTAAGTGTTCAGGAAGGCGTGCACTGGTGTATTCTTTCCCGATCCCTGGCTCGATCCCAAAGCTATCGATCTCGTCCAGGTTGAATGATTCGATCTTCGCGCTTGGCCTGGTATTTTTAAAGTATTCTGATCGGTCCTTTACAGAGATCCCGTATCTAGTCATCTGGCGATGGAAGGTAGTTAAATCTTTGTATCCGTAATTCTCCCAGTTTTCACGCTCAAAATCTGCGCGTGTCATATTGGTAGAGTAGAAGTGTTTCTTTATTGCTTCTGCCTTATCGTTTTCCTTGTTCATATTCTTCCATTAATTGGTCCACCAGGAACTCAATGTTATTTAATAGCTTCATGCGAAGCACAAAACCAGCATCGTCGATCTGCTCAATGGATTCCATCACATCGAGCATAGTCTGCAATAGCTGGCTAGTTTTATTTTGGGGAGTTTCGATTCCTTCGATGTCTATTTGATACACTATTTTAAGCCGAATTTAAGATAAATATAAGCGATCAACATGACAGCCTCCGCGAATAGTAACATGACCACCCAGGTAGGAACCCGATACTTGATCACTTCCTTGTCTCTGTATTCAATCCATTTCACTTGAGAGTTTCGGTAATTATTTTCTTTCTCCAAGCGCATCGAATCGATTGCGATCGTCGCTTTGATCTGGCCCTTGTCGGACTTAATCGTCACTGATCCATTCGGAAGAATTAACCTGGAATAAAAAGAGGATAGGATCCCAGAAGAGTCGCAAGGATTCGAGATCGTGATCGTATCGTGGACCGCTCTAAATTTTTCTACGATTTTCTCGCTTTTAATAGTATCGATTCTAAGCGTTTCTTTGTACTCGGTTAGAGTCTTTGTCTGCTTGCAAGAAAAGAACGCGACAGAAGCCAAAATAATAAGTAATTTTTTCATATTTTGCTAAGTTGAAAGTGCATTCCATCCTTGCGCGTCCAAGTTCCACCCCAGTCAAAGCCTGAGCTTGTAAAACATTCTACAAATTTATTGGATAATTTAGGCGTCTGTCCTAATCCATTCTCGAAGGCGTTTACATCTATTGCGATAGCCCATGAATGTAATGACATTGAAGTAAGACCGCGCTTCTTTCTGATATTAAAGCACCCGTCCCAAGTCTTTAATTCCTTTACTGATCCAGTGTCAATCAATTTTTTAAATGCCAGGGATAGCGGACCGATTAAATCTTTATTGCAATAGATTCGTTTAGGGATCAGTCCTATTTCTAGGTTTGTAGGCACATCCCAGAGAACTAGGCTAGGATTAGAATCCGATGCTGGGCCGTACTTTTTAAGCGCTTGCTGCGAAGTGACCATTTGGTTAGAATATAAAGGTATAATTAATTAAGATTTCCGTGACCTGGTAGGCTTTGGCTTATCTTCGTAACTTTCATCAATTATTCCTAGTTTGGTTTTCAGGTTTGAATTCTCGGATTTTAAAGAGTGGACCTCAGCTGTCAAGATGTCGATCTTATCGCTTAGCTCCTTCACTTTGTCAGACATTTCTTGAGCCATCTGGCGCCAGATCTCGATCGCTTTTGTGGTCTGCTCTAATTCGATTGTATTAAGGTCCGCCTTTTCTTTGCGTCTTCCTACTATCCAGCCGATCAATGCAGCGATGGCACCCGTTACAGATTGCCCAAGAATGTCATTAACTTCCATTAATTAGTCTTTTTTCAAAACTTGTAATAATTGCGCTTTTGCTAGGATCGTGAAACCTTCAGAATCCTTAATAAAATTTTTGATCGTTTCTTGATCGGATGAATCCAAGTCAAGAACTTCTCCCTTGTTTAAGCTTACCGCCCAATCCCAGAATTTTAAGGCATCGCCTTTTGATCCCTGGGCTAAAGCGTTTGCTAATAATTTACCTGCGTTTGCCCCCTCAATAGGTTGCTGATCTAGACCAAGTAGGTCAAAATTGAAATCTAATTTCATCGTTTGGTTTGTTTAATTTATTAATCTATAAATAGATAGCAAAAGTCCTAGATTTTTGCAGGATCGCTCCAAGGTAGCGGATAAGCCACAATAGGAGGATTCAAAAAGTTCTCTATCTGTGCATCTAAATTCGCCTCGATTGCCTCGGTGTCAAGTCCCGCTTCTAGCCAGGACTCTACCATTTCTTTAGTAACCTCATCGTAAGGAGTAAAGCTCGCTTCGTGTGGTGCATCTACTGCTAAAGCTCCGTAAATATCTGAGAAAAAATTATTACCTTCTAAAACTTTAGAATTTTCATTTATGTATTCTTTCTGCGCTCTGTAATGAATTACGCTAATTACTTTGTCCATTCCATCAAGGGAAGGGATTGAGTCTAGTTGTGAAATTACCCAGTTGAATGCCATATTATTTATTTTCTAAAGTTGTAATTTTATCAGATAATTCTTGAACTGCTTTAATTAACATCGGTACAAATACAGAGTATTTAACGGATTTAGTAACTGTTCCTAAATCATTTCCATTTTCATCTTTATCTGGAGAAGTATCAATCATTGAAGGGAAAACTTCTTCTAACTCTTGAGCTATTACTCCTAATTGCTTTGTAGAATCTCCAATCAGATTATAGTTTCTAATTTTAATCTTTAGCAAGTCAGATAATTTAGAAGTCGCATCTGTTATATTTTCTTTTAATTTAATATCAGAAATTGCCCCATAAGAGTTATTAGTATTTTGAATGTTTCCATTTGTATAAATATAAACTCTTCTAGTTCCACTAACTTCTCCGGCAAAGAAGTATTCAGAAGTATCAGCTGAAGGAGTTAAGCATAATATATTACTACCATTAGTTCCTCCATTGCTTTTAACTATCATTGTAACAGTTCCCCCTACGCTATTATAAAATTCGTGATAAGTTCCACTAGAATTATGATAAGTTCCATTATTACTAGCTTTAGTATATCCCCCGCTAGTAATCCGCATACGTTCGGTATTGTTAGTACCGAATCTCATAGATTCATTTGCTTCTTGCCATAAGAATGCTCCACTTCCAGCTAATGTATTATTAAAATAAATACCAGCTTCAATCTTTGCAGAGTTTAAAACGTGTAATTGTCTTTCTGGCGCCGTCGTTCCGATGCCTACGTTGCCAGCATTAGTAACTCTAAATCTTTCGTTCCAAGTTATAGCATTCCCAGCCGTTCCAGTTGTAGCAGTTCTAATGTAAAAATCTCCTCCTCCTTGAGTAACCAATGTAGCATAATCGCTAACTACATAACGATAAGTAGAGCCATCGTAATAATTATTATTACCGCCTACCCAAGCTCCACTTGTTGTACCTCCTACATAAGAGCCATAAGGATATTGAGTAACACTAAAAGGGCTACCCCAAGAACTAAGAGAACTTATTCCTACACCCATTAAGGTTGCCGTAACACTACTCGAAAACGTGGCGGCGCCATCGCTTGCTATTGTAAACCTTTGAACTCCGTTTGTAGCAATAGCTAAAGCATTTAAAGCCGGTCTAAATAATCCATTGTTTGAATCACCAAATCCGACAACTGTCGAAGTAGCTGAGCCATAGTTTGAAAATAAAGCAGAAGCCCCACTAAAAGAACTTGCACTTACGCTACTTGCAAAAGTTGCGCTTAAATTAGAGTTTAAAGTTAAGGCCGTGCTTCCTCCATTTACTTCAAATACTACCGTTCCGCTAGCGTTGTAATTTGCTACCGTTACTCTATTAGCTCCGCTATTGTAATACAAAGCACCGCTTCCAGAAGTCATTCCAGTTAGGTAATATCCAGAACTTCTAACAGAGCTAGAAAAAATACCAGCTCCAGTAACATCAATAGCAGCAAGCGGGCTAGTGTTTCCTCCAAATCCTACAAATCCGCTAAACGAAGCACTAGCTCCGAATAATGCTCCGGTAAGAGTTCCACCAGCTAATGGTAAATAAGCCGTAGAATCTACAGAGCCGTCTGCTTTTAAGAACTGCGAAGACGTCCCGCCAGATTTTACTATTGTCGTAGCATTTAAAGTACCGATAATCGTTACCGCATTACCCGTACCGCTAGTCTTATTTACATAAATTCCCTCGCCACTTCCTGATTTACTAATGTTTAAAGCTATACCCGCTCCGCTAGAATGATTAATCCCTACCGCAGCACCAGCTCCAGATGTCGCAAAACTTGCAGTTCCACCCGTGAAGCTCCCAGCCGTAATATCATTATTACCTAGATTAACATTACCAGTCGCACCAGTGTAAGGAACGTAAGTAGATGCTGCCGTAGCTGTGCTTAATTTATTGTTAAAAGTAGTCCAGTCTGTGCTAGTTAAATATCCGTTCTGTGAGCTTGTCGCTGCCGGAATGCTGAACACCCCAGTGCCACTATTATAAGCCAAAGGAGACGAAGCAGAAAGCGCCGCTCTTGCTCTTGTATCTGTAAACCATTTGTTAGTCGGACTAACTAGCTCCTGGATGTCGTCCGTATCTAAGACCACTGCTCCGACTAATCCGTTTACTGAGCTTACACCCGAACCGATAGCAGTTCCTAAGTCTGAAATAGTAGTCTTGTAAAGCTGACCAGTTGAAGGATCAGCAATAGGGAATAAATCAGTGACTAGGACTGAGGGCTTACTGGTTAATTGACTTACTTTTTTATTTGCCATTAGTTAGGATAATTAAAATTTGTAGGAACCTGACAGCGATCGGATAGCATTGGGAAGGAAACAGTTACGTCTGCCTTTACGCCAGCCAAATAGTCCTCTTCCTTCTCTGTAAAAAATTCTAAGTTTACACTATCGCCGATCTCCCAGTCAAACTTAGGATAACGCATCATCGATACGATATCCTGCGCGATTAATAACTGATCCGATAGAACGTCGTTTTCATTTGATTCGTCCTGGAGCTGTCGATCTAGGAAGTAAAGTGAGAAATTAAGGGATAATTCCTTTCCTGATATTGAAGATCCAGTCAAAGAATAGAACATCGCCGGATAAACATTATCGGCCTGGTTTAAAAACTCCCATACATCCCCGAAATAAACAGTGTTTATCTGCTCATGCGCGGAGGCTAAATCACTTATTAGCTTGATTGTTTGATTTAATGTCAGCTGCTTGATTGCCATTTTGTTGCGTCGCTAGGTAAACTTCTAATTTCTTGATATTTTTTATGCTATAAGCTTTCGGCATATCTATTTTGTTTTAGCAAATTCCGTTTTCGCCCTGGTATCTTTCTTCAAAACTCATCGGCTTGCAGTCGCAGTCATCGCCTAACCAGATTGAAGCCTGGTAAGCGTCACGCTCTGGCTTGATAATATCTACACCGGTGCCGTAATTAACGTACTCCTGGAACTTATCGCTAGTCGAAGATACTTGCTTCAAGTGCTTGATTAATCTCTGAGTGTAAAACTCCGCGCGTGTTCTGTATCTTGATGCGACATCAATTAGATCTTGCATCTGAGGCGTGTCTGTGTTGTCGCTTGTTTTGCGCACTAAGCCCTTATTATAGAACTGGTAAGACAATCCTACCGGAAGCTCAGAAAGCGTGTAATACACCAAAGGATTCGTGATGAAATTATCTAGTAAGTCCACCTCGTCCGCTGTCAAATTATTATTTTCAATCCCATCCTGCAAGCGATTGTATAAAGCAGTGCCTAAGGCAGGAAGTAAATACATGTCTTGCGCAGACAGAATTTCCGGAAGGATTAATTTGTCATCGACATTAGAATGAAGCGCGCTTCTTTCCTTGATCGTGTTTACGTTTATAAAGCAGATATTTTTCATTCCTTATCCTTTTTTAATTACTACCTGAGAAGCCCAGACGTGGCGGCAAGAAGGAGAGTGTTCTCCGTCTGGCATAGTCCACCAGCCTCCGCGACGATCAAATACTGAATAACCTAGGCGCAAGCTGATCGCTTCAATCTCTGCCCTGGTATATAGCTTATCTAATTGCATCAAGCGCGCACAGAATTGTCTGCTTGGATGCGCTGCTGTGTTTCTCTGTCCTGCTGGAATCGATGATCTCCACTCGTAAGAATAACGGACCATAAAGCTACGCGTAGATGGCTTCGTGTCAGTGATCTCAGAAAGCGGAGAAGTCAAGATTCTCTCGACGTTCCCTTTTACATTTGTGGACTTAATTAATCCGCGCTCCTCTAGGGAGTCCATTATTTTATTAATGATCCCCAGGTCAGTCTTGATAGTTCCAGCGATAATCTCTGGAGTTATTCTCTTATCCTTCTGGATCAGGTCCAAGACGTTCGCCTCTAGGCGTGTCAATTCTTGCGTAGCGAAGTCTAAATTCATCGACTCCTCTAAGTCATTAGGCATCGCAGAGAACGTGTCTCTCGTGCGAAATATGGAGTAATTGCTTTTAGACTCTCCGAACTGATCAAAGATCGAGATCACATCGTCTTCGCTGAATCGTAAATTAGTAGCAGAAGGAGCGACGCCTTCTAGCTCGCTTCCTCCCTTTTCTTCTGTTAAGCCTACCAAAGCTCTGACTTCGTTTGGAGTCATTGACTCTAGCACCTTGTTCGCTACTAATGGCGATAAGCTATTGATCGCATCGATCACATCCTGAGAATTACCTGAAGTCTTAGGCTCCAATTTAGGCGCTCCTAGTTTTTCACGGATCTCGTCTTTTGTTAAGTTCTGTGCGATAGTAGCCTCAGAGAACTCCATACCAATAGGCTCGACTGGAATTATTTGTAACCCATCGATAGCACCGCGTAATTTGGCAAGTAAACTGAATACTTGTTCTTGATATATTTGCTTATCATTGACGTATGTATTTTTGAAGATCTCGTATGAATCGCGCATTTGCTGGCGTGATCCTAATTGACCAGGTGTCGCAATACCGAATAAATCAGGAGACGTGATCTGGTGTCCAGCGTACACGTTTTTCTCGATGATTTTATCTACGTTTGCAAAATCTTCTTTAGTAATATCTGAAGCTCCTAGGTCCTCAATGATCGGCTTTCTTGAAGCATCGTTTACGAAGGAAAGAATGAACTTCTTGCCGTCGGATCCTGAGAAACGATCTGTAAATTTACGCTCTACCTGGCGCTTCTCTTCGTCTTGTGGCTCTCCATTAGGAAGAGTGATTAACTTAGAAGCACTGAAGCCAGTCTGAGCGTTTCCTAAGACGTGCTTAGAGACTTCAATGTCTGACTCGATATAATTTAAAGCGCCCATGTAACCAGGCAAAGAATAAGCTGAAAGGTTAGGACGATATTCTTTTAAATATAAAATCTGTGATCCTACTGGAAGCTTGTCATTAAAAGCGTTGTAAATATCGCGCTTGTATTTGTTGTCGCTCCAGTTTTCAGAATACCAGAATTGGGTATTATCGTCATTTGTGCGAACCTTAGTATAATCTAAGTGATAAACTTCTGCAATCTGACCAGCTACCTGGCTCCAGATAACTTGAAGATAAGCACCTCCGAATAATTCTACGTCTGTCGATACCTTTTTTAGGATGTCATTAAGTGACTCGAATGGGTTTGGCTTGTCAATAAACTGCTTTGCAACCTCATCGCTTTCGTCGATCGGCTTAAAACCATTTCCGGTGATGTAGTTTACCTTACTTTTAATGATCGCGTTATGCTTAGCTGACTTGCTAAACAGATCTACCAAGTAATTAGGATAGTCATTCTTTTTTCCAAACTCAATATATCCACCATTCTCGCCTTTTTTCTCTTGGTATTCTGGCTGTCTGGCCTCCGCAAAGGTAAGGACGTTCAAGAAATTCGTTGTATTGCTCATATATCGCGCACTATAAAGGTATTATTCGTCTGGTTGTATGTCGTGAACTCAAATTCTGTCGAGTTTTTAAGCGACATTTGACCCTTCTCTAGCAGTCCAGTAGCTAAAGCAGGATCTAAATTAGTCGTAGAAGTTTGCTCGTAAACCTCGTAGGTATATTCGCCACTGTCATAATTAGCAAAATAGCTATTTGTAGCGATATTAAACGAGTTGAATCTGTCCTTGTATCCTGAAGTGTCAGCTGTATTCAATAAGACAAAAGCCTTAGTATTATCAGTCGCTCTGGACTTAAAATAAAACAAATAGTTAGGAGCCGAAAGCGTTTGCTTTTCGGTTAGCGTTAAAACTAATTTAGCCGGCTGTCCTTTAGTTAAATGAATCATCGATAATAAATAGCAAAGCAAAGTTATTTTATAAAACAAAAAAAAAGAGGAGGCTCTCGCCCCCTCCCCGTCTAACCAAACGACTATCTTACTAAGCTGTTAATCCAGCGATAATGTTTGAAGCTACTTCTGGAGCTAATGAAGCTTCAGAAGCTGAGAACGTTAAAGTGTATCCAGAACGATCTCCTTGAGCCGTACCAGTTGCACCATTGCCACCTGACATATTAAGTCCGTGGACCTTGCCTAAATACCAGTATTTGCCGTTGTTATCGCCTACGACAGCTACTAAAGTATTCTGAGCTAATAAAAGAATTTCGTTTCTTGTATTCGCTTGTAATTTGTTAAGAATGATTGACAATTCCTGAGCGTAGAATACAGTCCCGTTTTGCACGTTCGCGTTGATGTTCTCAGTCAAAGAAGAAGTTCCAGGAACTAATTCGTATTTTCTAAAAACCTTACCGCTTCCCTTAGTGATCGCAGTAATTACACCGCTTGCTTCAGTCGTGCTAGATACGTTACCCTTTTCAATGAAATACACTTCCGTGATTCCGCCTAATGAATCTTTGCAATCTAAGGTATATCCTTGAGTTAATGCGCAAGCCATTATTTTAAATTTAAAAGGTTAAAATTAGGGGAGTCCTATCCAAAGGAATCTCCCCGAACTTATTGGTAAGAATTAAGCTAAGATGAAATCTACCATCTCAGCAGGGAAAGCGATCTGAACGCCAGCCTTGAACTCAGCTACAAAGCGAACTTGATCAGCTTCTTTAGCGAAGAACAATTCGAAACGCTCTTGCTCATCTAATAAGTCAGTTCCGTAGAACATGTTTGAAACGCGACCACCATAGATTTTAGAAGTTCCATTCAAACCTTGAACAGCTACTACCTTTACAGTTGTGCCAGGTAACATCATTTCTGAGTCAGCCTTGCCATCAAATGTGTAAGCGAATAAGTTCGCGTTCTTTAATGCGATTGTGTAAGTACGGAATACATCCATTCCTACGAAGATAGTCGCATCGTCCTTAGCTACGATCTCAGCAGGTAAAGCCTTGTAAACTGCATCAATTACAGCAATCACGTTTGAAGTAGTGATACCAGCAGAAGCAGCTAATGGAGTACCATAGTAAGTAGTCGTGTTAGCGTGGATTACTGAAGCAGAAGCAGCAGCGATTAACTTAGAGAAACCGTCGAACTTGTTCAAGTTTCCGTTTGCTGAAGCTGTATCTCCTTGCCATACCGCGATCTCTAATTGAGAAGCGATCTTGTCAGCCTTACGTTGAGAGTATTCAGCAGCGAATACGATAGAATCGTAAGAAGATCCAGCAGGCAATGCCTTCTGTAAATACTTAGCTTCTAAATCTTTCGGGCAAAGTGCCTCGTTTACCTTGATCTTTCCAACAGTTAAAGTTCGCTGTGTGAAAGTTGTTGTGCCAGAAGCGTTGAAACCGCAAGAAGATCCATCTTGGAAGAACGCGTCTGTGTCCATGATGTTAACTGTCTCAGCAGATTTTACGCCTAACATTACGTTTCCTTGATCCTTGATCAAAGAGATTGTTTTTGCTCCTAATACTGAAGACGCTACTAATTGAGTCGCGTTCTCTTCTGTATAGTTAGCCAATGAAGATACTACAAATGCCATCTTTTTGTTTGTTAAATTGTTATTTTAAATTTTTTACTTTGTTTAAAAATCTCTCGATTTTCTCTTCTCTTTTCTCTACTTGAGAGAAAGAATTTTTTGGTGCCTGGATAGGACCAGCGCTAGGAGTTGAAGCTAAACCCAAAACTACATCGGATAGATCGTTGATCGCTTGAGAGAACTTACCCTCGATAGATGCGATCTTAGCTTTTAAAGCTTCGTTCTCTGCCTTTAAGTTTTCGATAGTGCCATCAATTGCCTGGAACTTATCTTCTTCCATTGGAATTTCTTCCACCACTTCTTCAATCGGCTCAGCTTCTGCTTGAGGAGTCTCAATGCCTTCTACCTTACCGCCTACAGTTGTTACCATAGTACCGTCTACTAGCTCGTGCTCGCCGTCTGGAGCAGGAGAAGCGTTACCGCTTTCATCTACTAGCATAGCCTCAGCTCCAATCTCCAAACCGCTTAAGTCAATCTTAGATCCGTCTTTAAGATCGTAAGTTTCAAAAGATAGTTGTGTGACTGGTGCAGATTCTTCGCTAGTCTCCACTTGTACTTCTTCGTTTTCTGAAGCTAGCATCAAGCGGATCTTTTCGATTCCTTCTTTTACTGTCATGTTTAGTTTAATTTATTACTCGTTTATAAATACAGATAAAAAAAAAGTTTATACTTTAAACTTTGCACTCATTCAAAATCCTAGATATTTCAGACCAAAGCTTTTCTTCCTTAGTCATATCTCCTGGTTGTTTCTTGTAATTAAACATACCTTCAACAGATAAGCCTTTAAACTTGCCTGCTTTAATGTCACTCCAAACCTGATCATTATCAATAGAATAAGAGGCAAAAGCGGAGCCGTCTGGAGCGTCTTCAAATCCTTTCATTGGCTTAATTCCTCTCGACTCATCTGTGATCCAGATTTCAAACATTGTCACGCCATCGACCACTTGGTTAGGATCGTGCATCAAATTGACGTTTGAAGTGTATCCCTTCTGGAACATCTTCTTAACGATCTTATAAATCGTATCCTTTGGGAAGGAAACGAAATACTCCTGGCCGTTATCATTGCGATAAATAGGCGTGTCAGCTAGCATGATAGGACCTGAGATTATACGACGCTCTTCGTCTTGAATCTCAAAGTTCATGCGATCCTCTTTGAAGCGAAGGAAGTTTCTCTCGATCGCTGGCTTGTCTACCAAAGCGACGAAATCCACTTCAGATCCATCCATTAGATCCTCGTTAATTTCTAGTAAATAAATAGGTAAATTCATTCTTTATTTTTTAGTTAAAATCTTGAAGCTTTCTCGATACGCTCAATTCTTTTCTGTGATCCAGTGATGTCACTCTCTACCACATACGCGCGTGTCGTTACGTTTGAGATACTATTTAGTGATCGCTGATCCAATGAAGTCGGGATAGGCTCCGCTGATCTTGGCGCAATAGGAGCCCCAGCTCCTGCGCTTGGTGCTGATCCTAAGCTCGGCGCTGATCCTCCACCAGATTGGCCAGGAACCTGCACAGCCAAGATGTTTTGAATTGACTTATATCCAGAAGCTAAAGCAAGTCCAGCATTGATCGGCGCTAGCACTGGTCCTACGAAAGGAATTCCGATCGTAGACTCGTAAGCTTTCTGAGCTGATAAGATCGCGGAGATCGTAGCGCTTGCTACCGCTGCCGCCTTTCCTGCTGCCGTCTCAGTTCCTAAAAGATTCGCCAGGTTTGCTAGTGTGTCAGCAGTTGCTTGAGCAGCTACAATCTTAGCCTTTGCTTTTTCTTGATCAATTTTAACCTGAGCATCTGCAAATTTCTTTGCGTCTGCTGTTTGCATCTGAAGAGTCGCTCTATTAGTCTGTATGGCTTCTTCAGAAGTTGTACTTAAATCTTCAAGTGCTTGCTGATCATATTTTTCCTGAATCTTTAAAAGCTCTTCTTGTCTTGCTTCCTCTACTCCTGCAATATCTCCGCCAAACTTAACACGCTCCTCGTATAACTTGTCATATTTTGCTTGAGCTAATTCGACTTCCTTCTCTTGATCTGTTAGGAATTTATCCGCGTTTCTATTTGCGATATCTTCGTCTTCCTTGTTGATCCTTGCCTGATTCTTTTCGTATTCTGCGCGCGCGTCTTCCGCTCCTTTACGAAGATCTTCTAGGCGTTTTTTAGTAGCGGCTAGCTCTTTGTCTGCTGCCTCTTTGTTTTGCTTAGCTATCTCTTCATTCCGCTTTTTATTTTCGTCCATTACAGACTTATTGTACTTAGCATCAATTACGACTAGATCAGTTTTAAGCTCGCGGAATTTTTTCATTTCCTCTTTGCTTAATTCTCCGTTTGTCTTTAGCTTTTGACGTAATACGTTTAAGTCAGTATTAACAATCTCCTTGCGCTTCTCAGAAAGTACCTTCTCGCTGGCTCCAGTTGCTTCTAAAACTTTAAGGTCAGCCTCTAAAGCTTCCTTTCTACGCTCTGAAGTCTTAGTGAATTTCTCTAATGAGCGCTCTGCTTGGTTTGTAATGCCTACAAAATCAGTCACTTTCTCCACTAATCCAGTGAAAATCTTCCCTACATTAGCTAATCCAGGAATCGCTTTAAGAACCGCCTCCTTAATTGCATCAAAATTTGAGACGATTAATCCCAAAGCTACCGCAAAAGCACCCACTCCAGTGGCAATTAATGCACCTCTCATAGTGGTAAAAGCACTAATCGCCGCTGCTTTCATCGAAGCAAAGGCGCTTAATACGTTTGTTTTGATGACTAGCCCTAAGTTTTTAAAGCCATCGATCGACGCTAGGACCGTATTTAGTCCTTCAGATAATGCCAGGGCTCCCTGAACTTTTAAGAGTTGCTTCTCTACCTCGGCAGATTCTACTCCCACTAGAGCCAGAGCTCCCTGAGTTGCAGCGAACGCCCCAGCAACGCCCTGGATCGATTGACCAAATGCCTTAAATTTAGCATCTGGATCGAACGCCTCGATCGTAGCTTTAGCGTCTCCTATCCGATCCTTTAATTCGGCAGCTCTTTTAGCAGCGTTTGCAATCTCCTGAGATGAAGCTCCTGCTGAGTTCTGGAGTTTAGCAAGTTCCTGAACAGCCTCACGAAGTTGTCCTCTCAGACTCTTCGTGTCGGCTACTAGATTAATTCCTACTGTTTCGTTTACTGCCATTATGCGTATGTTAATTCAATTACTCTTAATAGTTCCACCTGGGTAGTTTTTGGAACGCTTGGATTGTAGTCATTTACTTTGTTTAATCTCCACAGCGCTCCATCAATCAAGATCAGCTTTGCAAAATCTAGCGAATAGATGTCTTGCAGATCTAGGTATAAATAGCAAGATAGGAGCTTACTATCCTTAGCAATAATCTCTGCCAAATAATCGCCCCAGAATGAAGTGAATAAGTTGGCTGAAGGATATTGCACTAATAGACTGAATAGCAATTCTTTAGGAACCCCAAAATTAATATCTTTAGTCGGCGCCGTCGGATGATCTAAGTGCCCAGCATAGCCGTAATAAGTAAGCGAAGAACCTAAGACTCCAGATCCTTGCTCAGAAGGTTGTCTAATAGTCCAAGATGAAACCTCAGATATTTTCTGGAATTGCATAATCCGGATATTGCTATCGCGTCTTTCTTCCACATTATCCGACTGGTCAAAAATAGAAGCGCAAAGCTTGTCATCTCCGGTCCTTTTAACTAATACAGAAGGGCTAAAGATTATGTCTATATTTGTTCTGTCCTTTGTAAACTCGAAGCCAGTATCCTCTTTTCTGTCTCCGTAGCTTTCGCTGTATTTTTTGTTGTATCGCTCATTAAAGAAGTCATCGTCTTCTGTATATTGGAAGTCGTAGAAGCGCGCATTAAGTTCGCTCATCGGTTTAATACTGATCGGCTGTGAATAGTCGACCTTATCGGACCAGTCAATCGCGTTTGATACTGGATCTTCAAGCAATACTAGCCCAGTCGTATCGCCTGGCTCGCCATGAAGAAGTAAGTCTCCAAAGTCATCGATCTTAATAAAGCCACCACCGATCTGATAGAAGTCGATGAAGGGCTCAATCATGATATGCTTATCCTTCGACTTATCCTCGTAGACATAAAGATTAAACATCCGACAGATAGAGATAAATAAATCTTTCTGAAGGATTCCTTTAGGCAATAAGTTAGGCATAGAAAGCGAAGCGCCATAGGTAGCAGCGACCGGAACCAAATTATCCGAATTAAAGTCGAGCATTAAGTTCTCCGAAATAAATTGATAGTTCGGATTGCTTCCTGGATTTGTAGTCACTTCTACATAGAACGTATCGCCATTGGTAAGCGAAGCTTCTATCTCCTGGTTTATGTAGAACTCTGTTTGTTGATCGTCATTATCGGCAAGCGTCCAAGCTCCGATCACTGTCGTATTCTGGTAGAGTTTGATGTTTACCTGGCGCTGAGTTATGACAGTGCCATATCCCTGGAAGGTAAACTTTCCAAGCGTTCCAGTAGTGCCAGTAAAAGTAAAGGTATTACTTGACGCGATTGTAAACTGGTATAAATTTGTTGAGTTAAAAGTCAGCAATTCGTCCGGCTGGTCAATTGTGATATTAGCCGCCTGAGCGTTTAATAAATTAGCGATGACCTGCTCTAGGTTTGCAAAATTATTCGGGATAATTAGCGACCTAAAGAATGACGTATTAAAGAAGTCACTTGAATAAGTATATCCAGAGTAATCGATTATTTTATCCATTAATTCATGGACAAAGAAAGCCGGTCTAAAGGCGTTTAAGTGATAATTATTGCCGTCTTGCTTGCAGTTTCCGTAATCAATCAAAGGGAAAACTACTCCAGTTCCTGAAGCATCCCAAGAGTTTTCTACGTTTACTTCTGTCCAAGTTTGATCGTACTGCGAAAAGTAGTTTGAAAATTCCTCGTCTTCAAGCGTCTTGTTAGCGATTGCAGAAGCAAAGCCTCCAAGCTCCCCAAACACAGCGCACTCGTACTCGATTGTGCCCTTGTTTATCTTGATCTCAAGCAAGCGAAGAACACCCTTAAATACCTGGATTTTATTTACAAATATCTTCGCATTCGTTTGTTTAGTCGGATCGAAATTATAACCAACGCTTGGATTATCTGTATTAACGCCGTAATTATTAGAATTAGTGAGGCTATAAATATGCCCAAAAATTTTATTATTATTAGCATTCCCTGGAACTGTGATTGTTTTAGAATACGTCGTATTCCTTGAGCTAAAGTCCTTGATGTCATCAATCGCCAAATTTAATTCCAGCCCGATATCCTCGTAAATATCAAGCCGGCTATTTTCTAAAATTATTTCTGTAATCATTATTTAAACTGGCTAAACTGTTTGATACCTAGGTCAAAGTTCAATTCGTAGTTGAAGATCTTATCTGAGCTATTATTTTTTTCCTGCCAATTTGTGGCAGTGAAAACAATCGGATAGTAATTACCACCGAATTGATAATAAATCTCATTAGAAGCTAAAAGCTGGGATCCTAGATTATAGTCGTCAATCGTTAAGTAATCAGAGATTACAGAGTAAGAATAATCGATAGCAGTCGTGAAGCTTCTTGTGCCCCCGTAAAAAACATTAGACGAATCTTTGAAATCCATCGTTTTTGAGCTAGTGTTAATTTCATATCCTGAGCGTGTGTAAGTTTTGCGATCCATTTTTTTATTCTGTCTCGATAGCAATCTAAACGCGAACTGATCGTACCCTCCAAATTGATTCTGGAATACGATCTGAATCGGTGTAAACCTAGGTGCGCACGTTTGTGTAATAGTTATCGAATCAGCGCCGATCGATACGCGATAAGCATAAGTGCTCGCCGTGATCTTAGTCGTTCCTAGGTAGGCGTTTATCGAAGCTGGAGATAGGTCCAAAACAATTCCATGAACCGCGCTAGGTAAGAAGTTAGATCCAGTCGATGCGCTTCCGTTATTGGTGCCGTCCTCGTTTAGATTCTGGATTGTAGCAGTTAGCGAACTGGCTAAGTCTGAATTAAAGTAAGTGATCAAGAAGGATTCTCCCTGAACTACCTTCGCAGATGTCCGATCGCGTGATGTCAAGAACTTATTTTCATAAGTAGTTATCGGAGTACGGAAAGGATCAAGCGAAAAGTTCCAGCCCTTATAGGATCCTGAAGTTAAGTTCGGATAAGTTACTCCATTGTATTCTTCCCCGTAGCGGATCGTGTAATCGACAGCCAGGAAAGAGTCTGCATTGCGGACAAATCCTGATCCGTCATCGACAAGTTGGCTTGCAAAGTAATTTCTGACAATAGGTCCGAAATCGATGATCCCCAAATTGTTAGAGTCTGGGTAGACTTTGAAGCTTGCGACGGTTGCGGAATTAATTTGTATGTCAAATACATATTTGAAGTTGGTTAGTCCTACATTGTCCGAACTCACTACGAACCATAGCGCGTCGTGAGCGGAAGAATAACTAGCAGGAATGCTTTCAATAGTGATCGCCATTATTTGAATGTTTGTTTAATGTTTAAAGCTACGTCTTGACCTAGTGCTTTAGCAAGCTTGATCTGGAAGTCTTGACCGAATGCCTCTTCGATATTATCTTCGAAGAATCCAGTTCTTGAAATACCTTTGCGCTTAATGTTTTTAGCCGTGGCTATTGCTAGCCCTCTGATATTATCCATCTGATTGACCACATTCCCAAGCGTTTTTCTTTTGCGCTGTAAGCCGGTCAGATTCTTTCTCTGATCCTCGTTTCGGATATAAGACTTATGTCTTAAATACCACTTAGTGATGGACGTAATAAAGGCGCTAGAAAGGCGTAAATTCTTAAAGCTATACGGACTATTCGTCGGCTCGTGAAATCCTCTAGGAAGCGATCCTTTAAAGCCTCCAATACCCTTCACACCTTTGTCGTTGAAATCGTAATACTCAGACGCTGGATTATTTTTATCATATCCGATCGTCAAAGAGTATTTAGTCCCGCTCTGCTTTACTTCTGTGACTACGATATCGGACAGATTACCAGTATCAATCTTACCTCTCTGAGTTAATCTTTTTTTAGCCAGCTGAATAAACTCAAAAGCTGCCTGCGTCATGATCGCCTCGACAGCATTCAAAACCACTTCCCCACCTTTGGAGATTCCTCCAGCCGTGAAGTCTGATCCTAAAGAAGCTTGAGCTTGACTAATGCTTGGCATACGCTTGTTTTATTTGTTCGCGATCGTGCGCTGTTTTACTCTTTAAATACGACAGATCATTCAAAGCCTGGATCGTCGGAAGCTCGTAAACTTCAGACAATTTTATCCTTTCGTGCTCCGCAATAATTGTGGCCTGGTATATCCATCCAAAGCGTTGCATAAACCCTGAACCAGAATCTCGGCCTCCTCTTCCGTCATCCCCGCCTTCATTGATTCCGTCTTGAAATAGTCCGCTAAATTCCTTATCGAGTCGCTGAAGACTTGACAAAAAAAAACTATCGATCCGTAGACTTGTTCGAACGGAGCTTCCAAGATATCCTCAGCGTATTCCTCGTGCTTAGCCGAATCGTACTTGCATACTTTCCATCCTCGCCAGGTCCGCTTCATAGGCATGACCATAGACGCGGCGATCTTGTGAATGTTCATCGCTATGTCAGCCCCGAAAAACTTAGTTTCTAGGTAGCGCGCATAGGGGATATTTCGAACGTCATAGATACACCGGTAACGTCTACCAGGCGTCTTAATAAAGTCCACCGGCTTAGGCTCTGGGAGCGTGTCAGTGATGAACTTTATTTTTAATAATTGCTTATTTAGATCCTTTACAGATAAAGAATCAATTTGGTTTTCTGTTTGGTTAGTCAGAATAGCCAAGGATTTCACAGCGATGTCGAGCTCTGTCAGTCCTTCAGTTTTTTGAAGAAGATTCTGGAGCTGGATCCACTGCCATACAGTAACGTCTTTCCAAGTCATATCGATATTAAATAGCATTTAAATAAAATTGTATTTACCGGTGCCAGCCTTGAAGTCTAGCTTTCGCCAGGCTAAAGCCAAAGCCATCACGCAGTCATCGTGAAAACCGCTCGGTGCTGAATACTTTACACCATTAGCTGAGTATTGATATTCAAATATTTCGAGCTCCTCCTGGATCATGCCGGCCGGATAGTGGATCTTCTCTTGATGGATCGCCACCTGCAAGCCTAACATTAATTCCTGCTTCGACTGGCTTGTAAACTTGAAGCCCTCGATCGCTAATCCTTCGCGCTGTAATTGCTCGACCACTGGATCGCCTACGCCAGTGCTATCAATTAACATCGGCGCTTTTGGCAATTGACGGATTTTATTCTGAGTGCTTGCCCAGTCGCTCTGGAATCGGTCAAAATAAGCCACATGACCATTATTATCCAATCCGATAATTACGGTCCAGTCGCTGTACTTTGCCAAATCTATTCCGTAACATTTAACATTTTCCTGAGACATGGCAGAAACGCACCTAGAAAGCGCCTGAGATCCGAATGGATTCGCGCTGTTCTCTGCAGGATCAGCGAGATATTCTTGCTTAAATACCACTTCAGGCAAAGCAAGCATAGCTGAGTCGATCTCTTCGTTAGCTATATACGGATTATCGTAAGAGCTGTATTTGAATGACTCCCATTCTCCAGAAGGATCGAGTCCTTTAAGGTAGAGTGAGTAGAAGAAATTCTTTCCTTTCGGAGTCGATAAGAATATCGCCTTTCCCTGGAAGTCTGTGAGCGTTGGTCTGATTGCATTATTCCAGCCATCTTCCAGGTTAGGAATGAAGGACGCCTCATCAATGATCACATAGTGAAACTTTAAACCCCTGAGATTATCCAGGCGTTCGCCAGTAAAGAATCTGATCGAGCCCCCAGTGATTAGCTTGAAGGTCAGATCGGATCGGTTAGGGATCGCTACATTTGCAGGCATCAATAAGGCCAGCTCATCGAAGAACGCCTTTGCTAGCAAGTAAGTCGGAGTGATGTAAGCGACGCGCTTTCCTTGCATGGATTCCAGGCATGTGATGACCTGGCAGATTAAGGACTTCCCCCATCGTCTGCCGGACATCAACACCTTGAACCTTGCTTTAGAGTTTAAGACCTTCGCTTGGTTAGTGTGTGGTCTAGGAAGTGTGATCTTCGTTTGCAAAGCTTATGATTACTTCTTGTTTCTCTTCATTCTTAGCTCGATCCGTCCATCCTAAGAGATTCTTAGCGTAGAAGATACCCTTTCCTTCATTGGCCACAATATCGGCCGCTAGAGCGCGAAACATTTCATCGATCTCTTTGACTTCTTTGTGTAGTGGATGATCAGAATTACCTAGGACATTATACCAATTAGAGCGCTTGTAAAATTGAGCGCCTTGTCTTGGTAGCCAGATCAATAAAAAGTAGCTGATCGTAGGCAAGTGACGCTCACGAATGATCCGAACGCCTGCCCCAGTTGCGACTTCCTTAGTAGAATCTAGGCAATAGTCGATGTATTTATTCGCCCACTCCAGGATCAAGTCAGCTTCTCTGATCTTTTCGACTGGCTTCTTTGCTTTTACTGGTTTTTTCTCTTTCATTTTTTGAATAATAAGGTCCAATCAGTCGGTATAGTTAGGCGATGATATAGCGAATATCCATATTCTGCCATAAAATTAACCCACTCATCGGTCTGTTTTATGTTAATATGGCCCCACCAGGAGTCGAATTCTTCTGTCGTAGTGTAAGGAGTTGAAGAAAGAAGCAGGTAATTAGCCTCGATGCTCTCCAAATACTCGTTAATCTGCTCATCTGTTAGGTGTTCAAACACCTCAATCGAGACAATCATTCCGCATCGGTTTGGATAATTATCAAGTCCGTGCAATAATTGCCCCCGATTATATGCAAATTCTCTGTGGTACTTGTTTGGCTCTATGCCATAATACTCGATTCCTTTGTGTTCTAAGCATTCGCCTAGCGTTCCCATACCAGCACCGATCTCGATTACAGACTGAGCGTAGTTTTTAATGATGTTCGCCGTGCCATCCATAAGCGCCCAGTATTCTGGATTCTCTGGCGTCACTCCGATACTAATCTCGTAATCAAAAAACTCCTTTTCAGTTGCTTGCATTATCTATCTGGTCTAATTTTCTAATCGCCCATTCAATCCCCTCGGTGCCTCCCCAGGCGTCCCACATTAAACCTCCACAGCCTTCACTATAAGGAACGTCTTTATTCTGCTGGTGTCTTTTGAAGCTTGCCATTCTTGCGATCGTGTCGCGTGAGATCGGCTCCTTGTTTGCTAGCTGGTTAGCTCTGGCTTTTCCTACTGGAGTGCCACATGATCCCCAGCCATTTTTCTCTGCATAAGCAAGTGCTCGCTTGGCGTTGTTTGTCGCTGCCTCTGGATAGTCATTAAAAGACTCAGCAAAAGCTCCACCTGCTAGGATCGCCTGGTAGACTTCGATCGCTTTCTCCTCGGTGTCATAGATGCAAGCACCTGATCCGATTCTGTATTTTCCATTATTGCATTTTATGACTGGCATAATTTTACTCGATTAGTTTGGAGTAAGTAGCAAAACGCCCTTCGTTAATTTTAAAGATATCGTAATGTTCGCGGACATATTCTCCGTTTCGATATCCGTAGTCATCGCGCATCTGCTTACTGAATGCCATTCGCTTAATGTCGCGCTCCCAGTTGTCGACCTCGAAGATCGTAGGGATATCGTCATAAGGCGCGCGCTTGTAAGTTAAAATCGGGATGTTTTTTGCTCCTGCCTCTAGCGCTTTAAGATTCGACTTTAGTCTGTTGAATTTATTATCCAGCAAAGGAACTAAAAGCATGTCGGCCTCAAGGTAAAAATTCATGTATAGATCGACTGGCATCGACTCGAGAATCTTATAGTCAAGCTTCTCATTAGCAGTGTATAGATTTCCCATCTGCTCCCAGTGCCATTTGTTGAACTCATTCCATCCACACAGAAGCATCCTGGTATTCTCTCTGAATACCCTAGACTTCGCCAGCTCTTCGATTGGTTTTTTGAGTTGCTGAATATCCGGGTAGTGAGTGATCGATCCAGTGTGTGCGATCGTTACTTTCTCATTCTCTTTCCTTATCGCTGTGAATTGATCCTTATCAAATGGCAAGGCGTTTGGAAGGATCTCGCAATTTTTATTGATCTGGACGATCTCCAAGCGGAGGCGATTGTGAGTCGTTGTAACTAGGTCAGCAAAACGAATGTAGTCCTTGATGATCCTAGTCACTCCAAGCTTACGATAGGTAGGCGCGCTTAGATGCTTATCGAACAGAGTCCAGTAGTCATCGATATCTACCACCAATTTAAAGCCAAACTTCTGGCGCCATTCTAGGAGCTGAAGAAGTGGCGTCGATTCCAGGAATCGATTTACCACTACCACATTGAAATTCTTTTCTTTCAATAGGTCCTCTGTGATCGTGTCAGTGATCAGGCAGTATTCCTTCTCCATGATCGACAAAGGAAGCGCCAGTCTGTGGTAAGTTACGCCACTATTTTGACTTCCTACCGCGAGGATTCTTAGCTTGGATTTTGTCATTTGGTTGGTTGGTTGGTTGGACTTGTTGAGCTGAGATTACGTTCTCGTAGTGATGCTTTAAGCGCTTGAGCATATCAAACACGCAGCCACCACACCAGGCGTTTAGCACATAGCTAGGATCCAGTGATCGCTTGTAGATTTCATGATACTCATTGAGGACAGCGTGATCTAAGTTTCGAGTAAATCCAAGCGCTACCGATTCGAAGTTGATAATATTGTCTTGGATGAATTTAATGTCTTTGTCTGTCATAGTTTTTCTAATTCTTTTTTAACTTCTTCCCAAAAATTATTATATTTAGTTTCAATTAATTCACTTGTTTGTAAATTGTAGAATTCAAATGAAGTATTTTCTAATAGTTCATTGACTGCAATTAAAGCGCATTCAATAGCGAACCTATGTTCATCAGCTGAATCAGTAAATGCTAAAAATTTTAATAACAATTCTTTTGCTTTCTCTTTTGGTGTCATAGCTTTGTAAGTAGTTTAATTAATAGCTTCTCCACTATCGCAGCAATCACGCCGGCACCAAAGGAAGTCGCGACGATTATCGATAGTAACTCAGGCGCAAACATCAATCCAAGCGCCACCCAGAAGCCCAGGCAAGGCGCGCAATTGAACGGTTTAAAATTAATCCCTAGGTCATAGGGCAAATTGTTCATATTCCAAAACGTGACGAAAGCCACTGATGCGATGAGTTGAATCATGATTTAAACATCTATGTGAATGAGAAAACTAATCTTGCGTTTCAATGTAGGATATTCCATAATAAGCCATTTTGTTAAGTTATCTGGCTCAGAATCATCAATGTGAACTTCAAGATAAGTGTGGATATCGTGTCCAGATACTATATATTTACGATAATTTTCAGGTATCTCTGATAGTTTAATTACTGATTTTGTGATTGTTTTCATTTTATTTCTATTTTATAGAGCGCTTCTTTTACTTCCAGGTAATAGCATTTATCATCCATCCGCTTCGACATGTCGATGAACTTCTGGCACATAAACAGAGCGCACTCTCGGGCCATTAGTTTGGAGCCAGTAAAGTAAAGGCAATTATTAAACAGCTCACGGGCTGTCTCATCTGGCTTCTTATTCATCCTTGAGTTTCTTTTTGATTAACGCGATAGTTTTGACGATCGACGGATAGGGTATCTTGGTCTTTCTGTGGACGTCCATCTGATTGAAACCAGATTCGACGTATTGATCCAGCAGTCGGTCTTCATACCAGCACAGCGTCTTTCTCTTACTATCTAGCAAATCAAAGAGAATCTCCTTCTGGTCCTTCGAGTTGTCGATGTGATCCTCTAGGTTTTCGATTTCCTCAATCGACTCGAATTTGGCTCTGAAGTTTCTAAAGAATGGCTGATTCATCCCGGTGCTTCTGATCATGTTTAACATGGCTCTGACCAGGTAGAACTTGAGCGCATTATTCTCGTAAAGGTTCCAAAACTTCTCATCGCTTAGAGTGCAAAGTGAGATGAACATCTCTTGCCTAAGATCGTCGCGGAGGCTAGCCGGTTGCATCTTGCGAAGCGCCTGGCTTATATCCTTGGAAAGGTATAGCTCCTCGATTATCTCGTTTCTGCTCTTCACTATAAGTCTTCTGGTAAATTGGCGATGTAAGCTTCTACTTCCTTGACTATTCGCTTTGTATTCTCTATTTCGAATTTCAAGTATTCCATTGCTTTCTCTAGGTCTTTAAGCCGATCATCTTTCTTGCCTGCTCTTAAGACATATTTTACGACGTTACCTAGGGAGAACCCAAGCCCAAAAGCCTCGATCACATCGATCGCCTGGAGTCCTCCCTTTCCTTGATAGTGATCAGGTTTGACCACTTGTTCAGCGTTACTATTCATTGGTATTTCGTTTGGTTGTACAAAGTTTAAAAAATCTTTTTTAAAACTCCAAATTTACGCCGTAATTTTTTAATAATATATTTAGCTGAGTATTAAGACCTTCGCTCTTAGTCTCTGACATTTCGGTCATCTCCAAGCCCAGGCGAAAGAATAGGATCATTAGCTTCCCAGCATCCAGGTACTGATCAGTGACTTCTCCGCTAGGATCGCCTTTGTAGATCTCCTGCTCGATCTTGAGTAGTTCATCTAGGACGCTATTTGATTTCATCTTGAGCGACTGGCGATTGAAGATCGACGGACGGAAGTCTGCCTCGATGTGATCGATCAGCGCGTTGATCAGTCCAGCGTAGATGATGATCGCCTCTTTCTCTTTTAGTTTATTTGCCATAATTTTCATTGTAAAATTGTTCTGCTGTCATATCAGTTATCCAAAATTCATCATTATCACCAAATCCCATAAACTGCCTTTTCTCGCCAAAAGCATCTAGTATCTGCTCTTTCTCCATTTGTTTGGCTTGTTCAATTAGATGGCTAATTAATCCAAAGTCAGTATCTACAAAAATTTTATTAAAGTTCATTCTAAGTGAATCTTCTAGCCATTCTACTGCTGTTTGCTTGTTTCCCATTTTATTTTTTATTTAGATAGTCCTTTATTCTTTT
>JACCDQ011082603.1_pt1 | contig 25890 bp, 18 predicted proteins | sample 7446031 | NCBI WGS metagenome assembly JACCDQ01 (sample SAMN15323442, study PRJNA562643) | freshwater metagenome | isolation source: river surface water | place: USA:Blue River Watershed | collected 2017-08-17 | reverse complement strand
AGAGGCAGAGGGAATTTTCACTGGCGGAGGAAATACTTTTTTACTGGTTTATCAATTATATCATAATAAGATTATGACTGTATTAAAAGAAACTCTCGAAAAAGGAACACCCTATTTAGGCGCTAGTACAGGAAGCAATATTGCAGGACTTAGCATGCAAACCACAAACGACATGCCCATTATTTATCCGCCAAGTTTTCAAACTTTAGGATTAATTCCTTTCAATTTAAATGTGCACTTTCTGGAAAAAGAAGCTCAATCGACTCATATGGGCGAATCTCGCGAAACAAGAATAAATGAATTTCATCAATTCAATAATTTCCCTGTTTTAGGACTAAAAGAAGGTAGTTGGCTAGAAATCAAAAACGGGAAAATAATTTTAAAAGGAAACTTAACAGCTAAACTATTTAGAAAAAACCACACTCCAACAGAAATCACAACAGGAACCGAACTTAGTTTTATACATTAAAAAAATCCAAACTTTATAGTTCTGGATTTTTAAGAGTGGAAGACAAAACTTCTCGTTACCTACAACGAGACAATAATCAGCTCAGCCTAAAACAAAAAAAGCCCAAACTTTCGTTTGGGCTTTTGAGCGGAAGACGAGGCTCGAACTCGCGACAACCAGCTTGGAAGGCTGGAGCTCTACCAACTGAGCTACTTCCGCATTGCGGGTGCAAATATAACAAATAAGTTAAGTCTAAAACAAATTTTTTGCGCATATTTTTTTATCAAACACACGAATTAAAATCTAACTTTTTTAAAACTAATTCATTATAACTTTATTTTTTTTATCCTAAAAAACGATAGAACACATTTTTACAAGCTTTTCTTATTTAAAATACTAAATCAACTTTGAAGATTGTATATAAGAATCCGAAGGATAATATATAAAAAGACAAGACTTATCTTTTATTGTACGGATTAATTCATTAGTAACTGCAACCGGAACCGCCGGACAACCCAAGCTTCTGCCTAGTCTCTTATTGTTATGAATAAAAGAATCAGAAACATAATCAGCACCATGAACCACTACAGCTCTGTTACGCGCGTTATCATTTATTCCTTTTTCCAAACCATCTAATCTTAACGATTTGCCATGTTTACCATTGTAAACCTCTCCGGTAACATAAAATCCCAAACTGCTTTTATACGATTCAGCTGCATTCGAAAAACTATTTGCAAATTCTTCCCCCGTATTCCTTCCATGTGCCACAAGAGAATGAATTAAAATACTATCAGTATCTAAATCAATCACCCATAGCCTTTTAGTATTTGCAGACAAACTAAAATCAATTAATGTTATGATATTCTTGCTAATCAATCCCTGAGATTTCAATTTACAAAAACCCTCAAAAGCAACTTTAAAGGTTTCCAATTTTGGCAATTCAAAACCGGCAGAATGCAAATTATGATACACTTCCTCTACATTTAATCCCTCAACATCCTTCAACATATTACTTTTTAGTACGCCCCTTTTTTCAATGGTTTTAGGTAAAAAAGCGGTAGTAGATAACAACAAAAACGCCAAAACTAAAAAGCTCAAAAATTTATTATAAATCATTGATTATTATTTAATTAAACCAAAATATTTGCTGCCAAAAATATAAAAAAAAGATACAAAAAAAAACACTAACCAAATCATTATGACAGCTTTAACTCAACAGTAGCTTTTTAATTACAAAAATTAGCTGTTAAAAAATTGTTAATCTAGTCTATTTTATTATTTTTGCTTGAATATTACATTTTTTTACATGACGTTATCCCGTTTTATAATCTATTGTTTTTTCACCCTGTTGAACCTAAGTGCTTTTGCTCAAAAAAAAGTTCTTCTGGCAAAATCAAAGGAAGGAAACATCAATATTGACGGAAAAATTGACGAAGAAGAATGGCAAAAAAACAATGAAATCGCTTCAGATTTCATCATGTTTACCCCTGATAACGGAAAACTCATTGACAAGGAAAAAAAAACTGAAGTAAAAATTCTTTATGACAATGAAGCAATTTATATTTCGGCCGTTTTAAATGACAATGAACCTCATAAAATTCAACGTGAACTTACCGAAAGAGACATCTTTGGTGTTGCCGATAATTTTGCTGTTTTTATTAATGGCTTTAACGACGGACAACAAGATTATCGTTTTTATGTGAGTGCAGCAGGAACCCAAATGGACTGTATAGCCACAGAAGGCAATGAAGACTATACGTGGGATGCTATTTGGCAAAGCAGTGTAAAAATAACCAATACCGGCTGGACAGTAGAAATGAAAATTCCTTATGCAGCTATTCGTTTTCCAAAAAACAAAAAACAAACCTGGGGAATTAATTTCTTACGTGAAATCAAAAGAACCACCCAAAAATATACCTGGAACCATATAAACACAAAGATAGGTGCCGTTGTAACTCAAACCGGACAACTGAATGGCATAGAAAACATAAGCCCATCTACCCGTCTTTTCTTTATCCCTTACACCTCTGCTTATTATCAAAAGGATAATTTTACTTCAGACAAAACGCTTAAAGCCGGTTTAGATATTAAGTATGGTATTAACGATGCCTTTACTGTAGACGCTATTTTAGTTCCTGATTTTGGACAAACCAAATTTGACAATGCCATCCTGAATCTGGAACCTTTTGAACAAAAACTAAACGAAAACAGACCCTTTTTTACAGAAGGAACCAATCTGTTTAATATTGGCGGATTATTCTATTCCCGAAGAATTGGAGGAAGCCCTATTGTAAGCAAAGAGGAAGTTGAAAGCGGTTTAAACAGTAATGAAAACATTACTGAATACCCAAATACAGTAAATCTAATAAATGCAGTAAAACTATCCGGAAGAACAAAAGACGGCTTAGGTATCGGTTTTCTCAATGCCGTAACCGAAAAAACTTTTGCCAAAATAAAAAACACTGATACTGACAACATAAAAAAAGAAGTAATCAACCCCTTGACCAATTACAATATAGTAGTATTTGATCAACGTTTCAGACAAAATTCTTCGGTATCATTTATCAACACCAACACAAGTAGAAACGGAAGTTTCAGAGATGCAAATGTTTCCGGTTTAGTATTCGATTTAAATACTAAGGCTAACACTTACAATCTTTCCGGGGATTTTAAATACAGTACAATTAATGACATTCAAGATTCTAACGGTTTTAAAACCTCTCTAAATTTTGCCAAAACAAGTGGAAAATACCGCTATTTATTTACAGGTAAATACACTTCAAAAAATTACGACACAAATGACTTAGGCATATTGTATTATTACAATTATTACAGCGGTTATGTCAATGGAAGTTACAGAATTCTAAATCCAAATAAAATTTTTAATAGCTTCCTGATTGAACAGGAAGTCAATTTAGACATAGACAACACTACAAATAAAATTCAAAACACCAGTTGGTTTCAAACAATTGTAACGGCCACGACATTGAATTTATATTATTTTCAATTAGGAATCAATTTTCTTCCTTTTGAAACATTTGATTTTTACATGCCCTTAAAAGAAGGCAGATACCTATATATTCCTAGTAAAATAAGCGGTTATCTGGAAATAGAATCTAATAAAAATAAGAATCTAACCTTTGATATTACGCCTTCATTTGTCAAATACAATGAAGCGGATAGATTTACCTACAAAATATACGCAGGACCTAAATACCGTTTTAACGATAAATTCTCACTTGCATTTTCCACAGATTACACTAAAGAAGCCAACACTATAGGATGGGTAGGAACCATCAATTCCGATATTATTTTCGCAAGACGCAACAGAGAAATTATCCAATCAGAATTAACCGGGAAGTACGCCATCAACAACAAAATGACTTTTAATCTTAAAGCACGTTATTATTGGTCGTATTCTGATAACCGCCATTATTACAAACTTGAAGACGATGGTCATCTTACGCATAATGATTCCTATATCCTTAATAAAAACAGAAATTTTAATTCCTGGAATTTTGACCTGTCTTATTCATGGTGGTTTGCCCCCGGAAGTCAATTATCAGTTTTGTACAGAAACTACGCCCAGGAAGACACGAATATGATAGAAAAAAATCTGAGCAAAAATCTCAACACCATATTCAATTCTAATATGACTAATATTTTCTCTATTAGTTTGCGCTATTTCATTGATTACAACAATATAAAACACAAATTATAAAGTGCATATATTTTAATAAAACTGCATTTCTGCAAAAAAATTATCATTTTTGCCCTAGCTAAATTCTCGAATACATAATAGTCGTTTTATTGCTAACGAAGATTTTAGAAATAATTTATCTTTGTGCAAAACAAAAACTATAATGAGCAAAAAAGTAATCTTAATGATTTTGGATGGTTGGGGAAAATCTCCTGATCCTAAAGTATCTGCAATTGACAATGCAAACGTTCCCTTTATAAACAATCTTTATAAAAAATACCCTAGTGCACAACTTAGAACCGACGGTTTACACGTAGGTTTACCAGAAGGTCAAATGGGAAACAGCGAAGTAGGACACATGAATCTTGGTGCCGGAAGAATTGTTTACCAGGATTTAGCTAAGATTAATTTGGCTGTAGCCAATAAAACTTTGGCACAGGAACAAGTATTAAAAGATGCTTTTCAGTATGCCAAAGAAAACAACAAAAAAGTACATTTCTTAGGATTAGTTTCTGACGGAGGTGTTCACTCACATACTTCTCACTTACGTGGTTTAATTGATGCCACTCAGGATTATGGTTTAGATCAGGTTTTCATTCACGCATTCACAGACGGTAGAGATGTTGATCCTAAATCAGGAAAAAAATACATTCAGGATTTAACTGATTATATTGCCAATACTCCGGTAAAAATTGCTTCTGTAATTGGTCGTTACTATGCGATGGATCGTGACAAACGTTGGGAAAGAGTAAAACTGGCTTATGACTTAGTGGTTCATGGAAAAGGAACTCCTACACACAATGTAGTGACCTCAATCGCTACCAGTTATGGAAACGACATCACTGATGAGTTCATTGAACCTCTTGTAGCTATTGGTGCTGACGAAAAACCATTAGCAACTATCCAGGATAACGACGTTGTTATTTTCTTCAACTTTAGAACTGACCGTGGTAGAGAATTAACTGAAGCGCTTTCGCAACAGGATTTCCACGAACAAAACATGCATAAATTAGACTTGTATTATGTTACATTGACTAATTATGACGAGACTTACCAAAACGTAAAAGTGGTTTACAACAAAGATAACATCACTGAAACATTAGGTGAAGTTTTAGAAAAAGCGGGCAAAAAACAAATTCGTATTGCTGAAACTGAAAAATACCCACACGTGACTTTCTTCTTTTCAGGAGGTAGAGAAGTGCCGTTTGAAGGTGAATCCCGTATCTTAAGAAACTCTCCAAAAGTAGCTACTTACGATTTGCAACCGGAAATGAGTGCTTACGAATTAGCCGATGCACTTTGTCCTGAACTTGAAAAAGGAGAAGTGGATTTTGTATGTCTAAATTTTGCCAACGGAGACATGGTAGGACACACAGGAATTATGGAAGCTGCTATCAAAGCCTGTGAAGCTGTAGACAAATGTGTTGAACAAGTAATAACTACTGCATTGGCAAACGGATATTCAACTATTGTAATTGCCGACCATGGTAACTGCGAAACAATGATTAACCCTGACGGAAGTCCTAATACTGCTCACACCACTAATCCGGTACCATTTATCCTTGTGGATAATGATCAAATAGCTATTCAGGATGGTGTTTTAGGAGATGTTGCCCCAACAATCTTAGATTTAATGGGAGTAGCTCAACCTGCCGCTATGTCCAGTCATTCTTTATTAGTAAAATAATTTAGTTTAAAATATATTTAAATTAACGGCTGTTCGAAAGAGCAGCCGTTTTTTTTGATAACAATTCAAAAAATCATGCAATCATTCGCTCCATAATTTGATTTTTCAACTTCAAAACCGTCTAAAATTAGAGCAAGATTAAAATAACATTAGAATTCCTCTTCTTTTCGCATAATTTATTGTTAAAACACTAAAAACAAAAGTATTGCTATTAATTTTGCTAGAAACAAAAGAAATAAAACGAAAATAAAACTAGCAATATGACACCATTAAAACGATTTTACAACCTACTCCAACTGGACAAAAAAGATGTTGCTCAAATTTTTTTCTACGCCATTTTTGCAGGATTAATAAGTTTGTCTTTGCCTTTAGGCATTCAGGCTATCATTAATTTTATTCAATCGGGACACGCCAGTGTTTCATGGATTGTTTTGATTATCATTGTAATAATTGGTGTTGCCCTTGTGGGAATTCTGTCGTTGATGCAACTAAGAATTACTGAAAATTTACAACAAAAAATCTTTGTTAGATCTTCATTCGAATTCGCCACCCGATTACCGAAAATAAAATTCGAAGCCCTATATAATTCCTATCCTCCGGAAATTGCCAATCGTTTTTTTGATACCTTAACTATCCAAAAAGGAACTTCAAAACTATTAATCGATTTTTCCGCCGCTTTATTGCAAATTGCTTTTGGAATCATTCTTTTATCCTTATACCATCCTTTCTTTATTGTTTTTGGAATTTTACTTTTCTTCTTATTGTATTTCATTTTCAAATTCTCATACAGATCAGGACTTGAAACCAGTTTAAAAGAATCTAAATTCAAATACAAAGTTGCAAGCTGGCTACAGGAAATAGCAAGAAACAATTCCAGTTTCAGAAATGATTTAAACTATAATTATGCTTTGCAAAAAAACGATGCTATCGTTTCAGGCTACCTTGATTACAGAGAGAAACATTTCAATGTAATCAAAAAACAATTCATTCAGTTAATTGGTTTCAAAGTTTTAATTACCGCCAGTTTATTATTAATCGGAGGCTATTTAGTACTGTCACAGGAAATGAATATCGGTCAGTTTGTGGCTGCCGAAATTATTATTTTACTGGTAATTAATTCAGTTGAAAAAATTATTCTGGGATTAGAAACCTTTTATGATGTACTAACCGCTACCGAAAAAATCGGTCAGGTAACTGATTTAGAGATTGAAGAAGAAACCTCAGAACCTTATGATAACTGCTATTCCAATATTAGTTTAGAAACTGAGAATTTAACCTTTAGATTCCCTGATTCGAAACAAAAATCATTAAATGAAATTGATTTAAAAATTGATCAGGGGGAACATATCTTTTTAGAGGGAAAAAACGGTTCCGGAAAAACCACTTTAATCCGAATCCTTTCAGGCTTATTACAACCTACAGGAGGTGCATTTTACATCAACGATGATACTTTTAAAAAAATAAACTTAAAACAATATCGCTCACAAATTGGATGCATCATTCATGGTGAAACTCCGTTTGAAGGAACCATTTTAAACAATATTACCTTTAATGATAAATCAGTAAGTTCAGAAGATTTAAAATGGGCAATCACAGGATTACAACTCAATGACTTAATAAAATCACTACCTAAAGGACTGGATACTGCCATTTTCCCTGAAGCCAAACAGTTAAGCTCTTCAAATGTTAAGAAAATATTATTGGCCCGAAGTATTATACACAAACCAAAAATCCTTTTCTACGAAGACCCTACTGATATGATGGATGAAAATGTAGCCAAAGAAATTATTGATTTCTTAACCGCTAAGGAACACAACTGGACTATAATTGTCTCGTCTAAAAATCCGTATTGGAAAACTAAAAGTGACCGAATAATCACAATGCAGGATGGCAAAATAGTTTCGGACTTAAAAAAATAAAAAAATGCTAAACATATCTGACAATAACAACCCTAAACCAGCATTTGAACAATTCAAAACGGTTCAGATGCTTGACAATAAAACCCATTATAAGATTTTAAACAAAATTATAATTGGTATTTCCATATTAGGAATTGCAATGTTGTTTTTACCCTGGACTCAAAATATTTCCGGTTCAGGAGCCGTAACAACCTTAAAACCCAACCAGCGTCCGCAATCTATTCAAAGTGTTATTTCCGGTCGAATAGAAAAATGGTATGTTCAGGAAGGTGATTTTGTTCAAAAAGGAGACACTATCTTATACATTTCGGAAATTAAAGAAGATTACATGGATCCCAATTTGGTTCAAAATACCAAAAACCAGGTTGATGCTAAAAGAAATGCTGTAGAATCCTATGAGGCAAAAGTGGTTAGCTTAGAAAATCAGTTGCAAGCTATTGAAGCCGAGAAAAAATTAAAACTGGAACAGGCTTACAACAAAATCAAACAGGCGCGTCTGAAAATAAAAAGTGACAGTATTGACCTTGTGGCTGCAAACACTCAACTTAAAATTGCCACAACGCAATTCAATCGTTCTGTTAAATTAAACAGCGAAGGACTGAAACCTTTGACCGATGTAGAAGAAAAGAAACTAAAACTACAGGAAGTTGAAGCAAAAATCATCAATCAGGAAAATAAATTATTGACCAGCAAAAACGATTTTATCAACGCAAAGGTTGAAGTAAACAGAATTATTGCCGAATATGCCGAAAAAGTATCTAAATCACAAAGTGATAAATTTACGGCCTTAAGCAGTCAATACGACGCAAAAGCACAGGTAAACAAACTGGAAAATCAGCATGCTAATTACAGCATTCGCAACAAGATGTACTATATTACTGCCGCTCAAAGCGGTTACATCAACAGGGCTTTGCAATCCGGAATTGGGGAAACTGTAAAAGAAGGTACTGCTATTGCAACCATTATGCCTGCAGCTTATGAAATTGCGGTGGAAACTTACGTAGATCCTATTGATTTACCTTTAATTCATAAAGGAGAAAAAGTTCGTGTTTGGTTTGATGGATGGCCTACCATTGTTTTCTCGGGCTGGCCTGATGTTTCTTATGGAACTTTTGGTGGAACTATTGTTGCCATTGAAAATTTCATTAGTCCAAACGGAAAATACAGGGTGCTGATTGCTCCTGATAAAGACGAAGACAAATGGCCTAAAGAATTAAGCATAGGTTCAGGTGCACAAACCTTAGCTTTACTTGACACTGTACCAATTTGGTTTGAAATCTGGCGAGTTCTAAACGGATTCCCGCCTAATTATTACAAACAAGTAACATCAACAACAACCAAAGAAAAGAAATAATGAAAAAACTTTTCTACATCTTACTATTGTTGCCCCTAAGCATTATAGCCCAGGAACCGGTTTCGAAAGAACTGGGCTATAACGAATTTTTGGGCTATGTGAAAAAATTCCATCCACTGGTAAAAAATGCGCAATTGACGCTCAACAAAGCCCAGGCCGACTTAATGATGGCCCGTGGGGCTTTTGACCCTAAAATTGAAGTGGATTATGCTAAAAAACAATTCAAAGACAAAGAATATTATTCGCTTTTAAACAGCAGTTTCAAAATCCCAACCTGGTATGGAATCGAAATCAAAGCCGGTTTTGAAAACAACGAAGGTTATTATTTAAATCCGGAACACAACACTCCTACTGATGGTTTGGCATCACTGGGAATTAATGTTCCCGTAGGACAGGGTTTGTGGATTAACAAACGAATGGCGGATTTAAGCAAAGCTAAAATGCAAATTAAACTCAGTCAGGCAGAGGTAAAACTACAAGCCATCGCCGTTTTATACGATGCTTCACTGGCTTATTTTAACTGGAAAAAAAACTATGACGAAGTACAATTGTATCAAAACTACAGCAATAATGCTAAGTCCAGATACAAAGGGATTCAATCTTTAATTATTCAGGGAGACAAACCCGCGATTGACAGTGTCGAAGCCGGAATCAACGTTAAAAACCGACTCTTAAGTCTGGAGGATTCTAATTTAAAATTGGCGAAAGCCAAATTAGAACTATCTAACTTTTTATGGCTGGACAATGCCATTCCGATGGAAATTGCTAACGAATTAATTCCTGAAACAAAACTGGAAAGCAGTATTCAGGAAACTTTAAAAACAAATCAATTACTTACCGAAGCGCAATCTTTAGAAAACCATCCAAAGATTAATGCTTTGCAAAGCAAAATTGATATTTTAAACGTAGAACGAAAGTTAAGTGCTAACGAATTGCTTCCAAAAATCAATTTGGGTTACTCTTATTTGTCCGACACTAATTACCTTAACGATTTTAATCGCGAAAATTACAAAGTGGGTGTTGACTTTTCTTTTCCTTTATTTTTAAGAAAAGAAAGAGGAAAATTAAAATTGACCAAATACAAAATTCAGGAAGCGGAATACATTATGAGTGTAGAAAAAATACAGCTTTCCAACAAAATAAAAGCTCAAAAAACCGAAATCCAATCGCTAAACAAACAATTGGATTTAATTAAAAAACTGGCTCAGGACAACAAAACCATGTTAGATTCTGAAGAACGCTTATTTTCTTTTGGTGAAAGTTCATTGTTTTTAATCAATACCCGCGAAAATAATCTGGTGAGTGCTAAACTGGCTGAAATAAGTTTAGCCAACAGATTTTATGTTTCTAACTCCGAACTATTTAAAATTATGGCGAATCCGGATTAAATAATTTAAAAATCGTACTTTTGCCGACTGAAAATCCGAAATTATGATTATAGTAAAATCACGTGAAGAAATAGAATTAATGCGCGAAAGTGCCTTAATCGTATCAAAAACATTAGGAATGCTGGCTGCTGAAGTAAAAGAAGGAGTAACAACCTTACACCTTGATAAGCTGGCCGAAGAATTTATTCGTGACCACGGAGCAGAGCCAAGTTTCCTTGGATTATATGGTTTTCCAAACTCACTTTGTATGAGTCCGAATGCTCAGGTTGTACACGGAATACCAAATAACACTCCTCTTGTTAACGGTGATATTATTTCTATCGATTGTGGTGCTTACAAAAATGGTTTTCACGGTGATCACGCCTATACTTTTGAAGTAGGCGAAGTAGCTCCGGAAACTAAAAAATTATTACAGGTTACTAAAGAATCACTATACGTTGGAATACGCGAATTTAAAGCCGGAAACCGTGTAGAAGATGTGGGTAATGCTATTCAAAAATATACCGAAGCGCATGGTTATGGAGTTGTTCGTGAATTAGTTGGTCACGGATTAGGACAAAAAATGCACGAAGACCCGGAAATGCCAAACTATGGTAAAAAAGGTCGCGGAAAACTTTTGATTGAAGGTATGGTAGTAGCATTAGAACCAATGATTAATCAGGGAACACGTAACATCAAACAACTAAAAGACGGTTGGACTATCCTTACTGCCGACGGTAAACCTTCTGCTCATTTTGAACATGACGTAGCAATAATCGATGGTAAACCGGAATTGCTTTCCACATTTGCTTACATCTATAAAGCGCTTGGAATAGAAAGCAATGAAGAAGATGAATTCAGAAAAGTGCCTTTAGTTATCTAAACACGAATTTCACGAATTAACACAAATGCAAAGTCTATAAAAAATTTCACTAAGAATGAAAATATGGATACAATTTATTTAAAAGAAGAATCCTTTAAAATTATTGGTCTTTGCATGGAAGTTCATAAAATTCTGGGAAAAGCCCATAGTGAAGTAGTTTATAAAGATGCTTTAGAATATGAATTTAAAATAAATTCTATTCCTTTTGAAAGAGAGAAATCTTATGAGATAATTTATAAAGACATTATTTTACCTCGTAAATACATTGCTGATTTCATTGTTTTTGACGAAATAATACTGGAAGCAAAAGCAATTTCACAATTAACAAATAGTGACACTAGACAAACATTAAATTATTTAGCATCATCCAAAAACAAATTAGGCTTATTAGTCAATTTTGGAGAAGACAGCTTAAAATACAAACGAATTATTTTATAATCTTAAGTTCGTGAAATTCACATTGCCATAAATAATTTGTGCTAATTCGTGAAATTCGTGTTTAATCAAACAAATGAAAAAACTTTTCAAACTAGTCCTTAATACAATTCCTCGCCCATTACTTATCCGTTTGAGTTATGTGGCACGTCCTATTATTGCTTTTTCTTTAAAAGGAAACAACTTTACCGATCCTATTGATGGGAAAAGTTTCAAATCGATGTTACCTTACGGCTATGAAAACCAAAGAAACAATGTACTTTCACCTAGTACACTTTCGTTGGAAAGACATCGTTTGCTTTGGCTGTATTTAAATGAAAAAACCGATTTTTTCACAGCTCCCAAAAAAGTATTACACTTTGCTCCGGAACAGGCTTTTTATAAATTGTTCCGCAAGCAAAAAAACCTGGATTACACCACAACCGATTTGTTTTCGCCTCTTGCAGATGTAAAAGCGGATATTTGCGATTTGCCTTTCAAAGACAATCAATACGATGTTATTCTGTGTAATCACGTTTTAGAACACATCCCTGATGACACTAAAGCCATGCAGGAACTATATCGCGTGTTGAAACCGGGCGGAATGGCTATTTTACAAATTCCTCAAGACTTAAATCGGGAAGTTACTTTTGCTGACGATTCCATCACCGATCAAAAAGAACGCGCTAAAATTTTCGGTCAATACGATCACGTACGTATTTATGGTCGTGATTATTTTGACAAATTAAGAAGTATTGGTTTTACTGTAATCGAAGAAGATTATACTAACAAAATCAGTCCTGAATTAGTAGAGAAATACTGCCTGGCCAAAGGAGAAATTATTCCTGTTTGTTTTAAATAAAACTTACATTATGCACCATAAAAAAAGCCTGCTAAATCTCTTTAGCAGGCTTTTACTTTTAATTGAAAGTCTATTTTTCTTCCGGCATTAACATTGCAACTATTTTATCTTTTGTAAGGTATTTTTTGGCGACATTCTGAATATCTTTAGCAGTTATTGCATTTACATATTCTTCAAATTTCAGGACTTCTTCCGCACTATTTCCCTTGGTATAAGAATTGGTAAAATTAGACAACCAATACCTGTTTTCTTTGCTGTCTTTTCTAAAATCGGCTAGTTCTCCTTCTTTAAATTTAGCAACATCTTTTTCATCCGGTCCGTTATCTATAATTTTTTGAAGTTCTTCTAAAGCTGATGACGTCAATTTTTCAGCATTTTCCGGACCACAAGGAAAACCAATAGAGAAATTATAAGAACCATACGGAACCTTACCCATACTTCCTCTGGCAGAAACACCATAAACGCCACTTTCGTTTTCACGTAATTGTTCAATTAATTTTATGGTCAAAACTTCTCCTAATGCCTGCATACTCATTGCTTCTTTATTAGAATATTTAGCATCACCATAATACAATATCATTACATTACTTTTAGGATCTGCTCCTTTCTTTACCACTTTTTTCAAATCTCCTTTTAGCATCCTATAGCCTAAATCAATCGCTTTTTCTTTTTTAGCAGAAGAAGGCAAAGAAGCTAAATATTTAACAGCATATTCTTCTATCACTTTGTCATCAATATTTCCAACAAAATAAAATTCAAAATCTGATGCATTAGCAAAACGTTCTTTGTATTTATTGTATGCCAAAGTATAATCGGTTTGTTCCCAGGTTTTGTCATTTGGCACTAAACCATTAAATCTGGGATTGTTCTGGTAGAGATACGAAGAAAGCTCTTGCTGAAAGTAAAAATTAGGCTGAGAAGCTAAATTTTTATAATAAGCAGACTGTTTTTGCTTATATGCCTCAAAAACAGCCGGATCTAAATTTAAATCAGTGAAATAGGCATAGGTCATTTGAAATAAATATTCCAAATCCTTAGAAGTTGCATTTCCACTCAATCCTTCCGTCACATTGCTGATATATGGTCTTACACTTGCTTTTTTACCCGTCATGAATTTATTAATATCATTCAGTTTAAGACCTGAAAAACCGGCTTCTTTCAAAGCTCCGTTTGCAAATTCCACTTTTTTCATATCAGCATCAGAATACATGTTAGTACCTCCCAAACTAACCGCTTCAAAGAGAATCTCGTCATTTTTAAAATCGGTATTCTTATAAATTACTTTTGCTCCGTTTGACAATACTAAAGTTTTTGATCCTATTTTTGGATTACTTTCACGCTTCACAATAGTACCCGGCTTGATTTCATTTCGAATCAAACTATTTACTACAGCTACATCCTTGTACGGTTCAATAGCATCAGAATCAATTTTTAAAGCATCTAAAACCTCTTGTTCAGCCACTTTTTTAAGACCTTCCTTCTCCGGACCTGTTAAAATAACCACACGATTGTCTTCTTTTAAATAGTTTTTAATCAAAGCATTTACATCGTTCAAATTAATAATCGGCAAGACTTCTTTTACCATTTGATACGTCCATTCTAAACCTGGCGAAGGGTCATTATTTAAAAAATTCGCTTGGTATTCGCTAACAAAATTTGAAGAATTCGTTTTATCTCTGTTGTTATACATTTTCTCAATAGAAGCAAAAAGTTCCGCCTTAGATCGGTCTAATTCTCCTTGAGTAAAACCAAATTTCTTAACCCTTTCATTTTCGGTAATTAATACTTTCAAAGCACTCAATTGCTTATCTTCCTGCGACATGGCTACCGATTGAAATGCCTTCTTATTTCGGGCAAAAGTTTCTCCGTAATAAGAATAACCATAAGTAAACGGAGGCGTTGGAGAATTTACAAGTTCTCCTAATCTGGTATTCAGGATAGTTGAAAACAATCCTTCGATTATATAATCCTTAAAATCTCCAACATTTACAATCGACTTTGGAGCTTCATAGTCTTTGTATAATAATTGAATTTGTGCAGATGTCGCTTCTTTATCCGTTTCAACAGCTACAAAAGTTTCTTTGTGATTCGGAATCTCGAAACTTTTCCTAACCTTCTCGTTAGTTGGGTTTTTATAAGTAGAAAAATGAGAAATAATTTTTTGCTCCATTTCATTAACATCAATATCCCCCACAACAATCACACTCATTAAATCTGGACGATACCAATCAGTATAGAACTGTTTTAAAGTTTCGTATTTGAATTTTTCTAAAATTTCTTTTTTCCCAATAGGCAAACGTTCTGCATACTGCGAATTGTGCATTAATTTAGAAATATAACGACTCATCATTCGTTTTTGTGCGCCTAAACCCAAACGGTATTCTTCTAGAACTACGCCTCTTTCTTTATCGATTTCTTCAGGACTCAAAACGGTATTAAATGCCCAATCTTCAAGAATTTGAAAGCCTTTCTCTAATTTTTCAGGACTGTCTGATGGAATAGGCAAAAAATAAACGGTTTCGTCAAAACTGGTATATGCATTTAAATGTTGCCCAAACTTTACTCCTATACTTTGTAAATAATCAACTAACTGATTTTTAGGAAAACGTTTTGTACCATTAAAACACATATGCTCCATAAAATGAGCCAATCCCTGTTGGTCATCATTCTCAAGAATAGAACCTGCATTTACCACTAACCTAAGGTCAACTTTTTTTTCTGGTTTTGTATTTTTCTTGATATAATAAGTTAAGCCGTTTTCAAGCTTCCCTGTTTTTACACTCGGATCAAAAGGAATTTTTTTTGAAAAGTCGATTTGCTGTGCAAAAACAGCCAATGGAAACACAATAATTCCAAATACTAAATGGTTGATTTTTTTCATAGACCTTAATAGAGTTACAATAAGATAATTCGTTAATAGCTAACGAAGATACATTTTATTTAACAGAAAATACACACGAAAATATTTTTAGAAATTAATTTAATAAATAAAAACAAAGAGTATTCGTTATATTTACAAAATCTTAAGTACTACAAAATGGCAAAGTCTTTTTTCAAAATAATCCTGTTTTTTCTTTTTGTACTTTCATCAAATCTTTCTTTAGCTCAAACAGAAAAAGAAGTAATTCAGCCTTACAATATAAAAACCGTTACTTTCGTGCAAAACAATCAAAATGCAATTCCCATTTTTGAATTAGGTAGTGGTTTTCAGTTTCAATTTGATGATCTTTTTGGAAATGAAGCTAATTACTATTATGAAATTGTTCATTGTGATTACAACTGGAACCCAACTAATATCCCAAAAAACGAATACCTACAAGGCTTTGATAATCAAAGAATTCAAAATTACACTAATTCTGTTAACTGTTTACAAATCTACTCTCATTACAATCTGAGTATTCCCAACCAATTCACACAGCAATTGCGTTTAAGCGGAAATTACATGCTTAAAATTTTAAACGAAGACAGAGATGTTGTTTTTTCAAGAAAATTCATGCTTTACGAAGATATTGCATCAGTACCATTACAAATTAAAAGAGCCCGAAATGTAAGTCGGATTGAACAGATGCAAAACTTAGATTTTGCCATAAAATCCAGTACCATTACTTTCCAAAATCCATTAAAAAACATCAATGTTCGTCTTATTCAAAATGGAAATTTCAATACTGAAATAAAAAACATAAAACCACAATACACCATTGGTAACGACTTAATTTATAAATACGATAGTGAAACCCAATTTTGGGCAGGAAATGAATTTCTTTATTTTGAGAACAAAAACATTCGGGTAGCCGCTAACAATGTTGCCCGCATAGATTCGAGTACCGATATTTACAATTGTTTATTATATACTAATAATGCAAGAGCTAATTTCCCATATACCCTTTATCAGGACATAAATGGTAATTTTGTCATCAATAACGCCAATGCCACTAATAATGAAATTGAGGCCGATTATGCCTGGGTGTATTTTAGTCTTTCGGCACCAACTTACAGACTTGACAAAGGAATTTATGTAAACGGCATGTTCAACAATTACACTCTGGCACCCGAATACAAAATGGACTATAACGAAAAAAAAGGTATTTATGAAAAAGCAATCCTGATTAAACAAGGCTTTACCAATTTTAAATATGTTGTTGCAGACAACAAAGGAGTCATTGACAACGAAAATGCTATCGACGGAAATTTCTATCAAACCGAAAACGAATATACCATTCTGGTTTACTATAAAGAAAACACCGGACGCTATGACAGAATCATTGGAAAAGGAACAGCTAATTCACTGAACATCATTAATTAAAAAAACATTTAAAAATAAACAAAAGCAAATGAAAATTTTGTAATTTTGAACCAGTTAAGCACAACTATTTACCACTTTAGTATGGTTTCTCAGATAACAAGAGGCATAAAAATCACGGTTTTGACTAGTTTTGAAGGTACTTACTTCAAAAACTACAAAATCCACTTTGCCTTTAGTTACCATATTACCATCGAGAACCACAGTAAAGATTCAGTACAACTCACTTCCCGTCACTGGGAAATTTTCGATTCGCTAAACAATATCGAAATTGTTGATGGCGAAGGAATCATTGGTAAAAAACCAGTTTTAAAACCGGGAGAAAACCACACCTACAGTTCGGGATGCCTGCTTTCTTCTCCTTACGGAGCCATGAAAGGACATTTCAACATGATTAACTTTACCAATACCAAAAACTTTAAGGTAATCATCCCTACTTTCAGATTGTGTGCTCCTTTTGCACTAAATTAATTCCTGTTTTAACATTTTTAAAACTATTATAACTTCTTTATAAAAGTTTTAAATTCTGCTTTTGTATTTTTGTTGGTATACCATTTAGAATTTATATTAATCCAATGTCAGTTCGAGCGAAGTCGAGAACATTGCTAATATAACATTTTGTCCCTCGACTCCGCTCGGGATGACAACCCGATACATCTAAATAGTAAAGAATTCTCTAACCTTAGATAAATTAAAAACAATGCTAAAAGGATTTTTTAAAGTACCCAAAGCAATAAACGAACCTGTAAAAGGATACGCTCCAAATTCACCTGAAAAAGAAGCCGTTCTCGCCGCTTACAAAAAAATGTGGAATGAAAAAATCGATGTTCCTTTATACATTGGTCACGAAGAAATAAAAACCGGGAATACCAGAAACATCACTCCTCCACACGACCATAAGCACGTTGTAGGAAGCTATCATCTTGCCGAAAAAAAACATGTAGAAAGCGCTATTGCAAATGCGCTTAAATCCAGAACAGACTGGGCAAATATGGCATGGGAACAACGCGCTGCCATTTTTTTAAAAGCGGCCGAATTGATTGCCGGACCATATAGAGCCAGAATCAATGCTGCAACGATGATTGGGCAATCCAAAACGATACACCAGGCTGAAATTGATGCTTCCTGCGAATTAATTGACTTCCTGCGTTTCAACGTCGAATTCATGACGCAAATTTACGCTGACCAGCCTACTTCTGACTCCGCGATCTGGAACAGATTAGAGTACCGACCATTGGAAGGTTTTGTATATGCCATCACGCCGTTTAACTTTACCGCTATTGCTGCCAATCTTCCGACAAGCGCTGCCATGATGGGCAATGTAGTAGTTTGGAAACCAAGTGACAGTCAGGTTTTTTCAGCAAAAATTATTATCGAAATCTTCAAAGAAGCCGGACTTCCCGATGGTGTGATTAATGTGGTTTTTGGAGATGCTGCAATGATTACCGATACTATTTTAGCGAGTCGTGATTTTGCAGGATTGCATTATACAGGTTCAACACAGGTATTTAAAGACCTTTGGGCAAAAATTGGAGCCAATATCCACAACTACAAAACTTACCCAAGAATCGTAGGTGAAACCGGAGGAAAAGATTTTGTCATGGTGCATCCAAGTGCCAATGTAAAACAAGCCGTAACCGGAATTATTCGTGGTGCCTTCGAATTTCAGGGACAAAAATGTTCCGCAGCATCGAGAGTTTATATTCCGCAAAGTTTGTGGCCTGCTATTAAAGAACAACTTACCATCGATATCAAATCAATAAAAATGGGGTCTCCGGAAGACTTCAGCAACTTTGTTACTGCTGTTATTCATGAAGCTGCTTTTGATAAATTAGCGGGTTACATTGACAGAGCCAAAAATGATGCTGACGCCGAAATCATCATTGGAGGAAATTACGATAAATCCGTTGGTTATTTTATTGAACCTACCGTTATCCTTACCACAAATCCAAAATACGTTACTATGGAAACCGAATTATTTGGTCCCATTTTAACTATTTATGTTTATGAAGATAATCAATGGAATGAAACTCTGGAACTGATAGATCAAACTTCCGAATATGCTTTAACCGGAGCTATTTTCAGTCAGGATCGTTATGCTATTGAAGAAGCAACAGTGAAATTACAAAACGCAGCAGGAAACCTTTATATTAACGATAAATGTACCGGAGCTGTTGTAGGACAACAACCTTTTGGCGGTGCGAGAGCTTCGGGAACAAATGATAAGGCAGGTTCGGCAATGAACTTGTTGCGTTGGGTTTCCCCAAGAACCATCAAAGAAGTTTTTGTTTCCCCAGAAAATTACAGATATCCTTTTTTAGGAGAATAGTGTCATTGCGAGGAACGAAGCAATCTCATAACGAGAGCAACAAGTGTGATTGCTTCGTTCCTCGCAATGACTTATACCACAAACTTCAACGGCAAATGCACTACTTTCTTAGTTTCAAAAAACTCATCTTCAAAGAAATCAGCTAAGTCGTATTGTGTTGCTTTTGGGAAATCTTTTAGTTCTTCGGTTAAATCACCACCTTTCAAGTAGAGAATTCCGTTTTTCAATTCGTGTTTTTGTTGCTTTTTGATTTTGGTTTTTATCCATGAAACAAAATCAGGCATATTGGTCACCGCACGACTTACGATAAAATCGAAATCACCTTTTACATTTTCGGCACGAATTTGCTCTGCTTTTACATTTTTAAGTCCTAAAGCATCAGCAACTCCCTGCACTACTTTTATCTTTTTGGCAATAACATCGATTAAATAAAAACGGGTTTCAGGAAACAAAATGGCCAATGGAATTCCGGGAAAACCTCCTCCGGTTCCCACATCAAGCACATAAGTTCCTGGTTCGAATTTCATGATTTTAGCAATTCCTAAAGAATGCAAAACATGTTTAGTGTACAAAGAATCAATATCTTTTCTGGAAATGACATTTATTTTTTCGTTCCAATCGTGGTATAAAAAATCCAGTTTTTGGAATTGTTCTTTTTGAATATCGGTTAAATCTGGAAAATACTTCAGAATCTCGTCCATCGTTTTAATTTTTTAACAAAAGTACTATTTTTAAGTTTGAAATTTTTAACTCAATTTTGCAGAGTTAAAATTTATAAATAATTATCTTTGAACGCTATTTTTGAATTATATGAATACTACCGCACCTACATTTGCTAAGCAAGACAAATTAAAGTTCTTCCGAACGCTTAACTCGCGGGTAAACAATTACTTCAAAGAAAATAACATTTCAAAAGCGGGTAATTGGAAACTGCATCTAAAAGCTATTATCCTTTTTACCGTTTTTCTGGTTCCTTACTTTTTAATCCTAACGCTTGATATGCCTTTTTGGGCTCACCTGCTTTTAACCATCGTTATGGGAATTGGTATGGCAGGATTAGGAATGAATGTCATGCACGACGGGAATCACGGTTCCTATTCGAATAAAACTTGGGTTAACAAATTCATGGGAGGTACTATTTATGTCCTTGCCGGAAATGTATACAACTGGCAGGTACAACATAATGTCTTACACCATACCTACACCAATATTCCGGGTCACGATGAAGATTTAGATGCGGGAAGAATTATTCGTTTTACCAAAAGTGCTGAATGGCATTCCTTTCATCGTTTTCAACATTACTATTCTGTTTTTCTATACGGATTATTGACTTTCAATTGGGCCATTACGACTGATTTTAAGCAAATGAGAAATTATCTAAAAAGAAAGCTTTCTTATGGCGAACCTAAAAGTCCTAAAATCCTATGGACAACCTTAATTATTACAAAAATAATTTACGTTGCTATCTGGATTGTAATGCCTATTGTTATCGGAATCGTTTGGTGGAAAGTATTAATTGGATTTTTCATCATGCATTATACCGCAGGTTTAATTTTGAGTATTGTTTTCCAATTAGCACATGTTGTAGAAGAAACAGAAAATCCTTCTCCAAATGAATTAGGCGAAATGGAAAACACCTGGGCCATTCACCAATTATTTACAACGACTAATTTTGCTCCAAAAAACTGGTTCGTAAATTGGTACACAGGCGGATTGAACCACCAAATTGAACATCATATTTTCCCAAATATCAGTCACATTCATTATGGTAAGATTGCAAAAATTGTTCGTGAAACCGCACAGGAATGCAACCTGCCTTATTATGAATTTAAAACAACCCGAAGTGCCATTATTGCACACTTCAAACATTTAAAAGAATTAGGAATGAAACCAGAAATGGCTTAGAGATATTTCTAAACCATTTATTATAATCAAATAAAATAAATAATTAATCTCCCTTTTAGGGCTTTCAACACTTTATAATGAGTAATCCACTTTCAGACAGAATTAACAATCTTGCTACATCACAAACATTAGCAATGGCAGCTTTGGCTAGAGAATTAAAAGCGCAAGGTAAAGACATCATCAGTTTAAGTTTAGGAGAACCTGACTTTAACACGCCAGACTTCATCAAAGAAGCTGCTAAAAAAGCGATTGACGAAAACTACAGCACTTATTCTCCGGTTGACGGATATGCTGAATTGAAAGATGCTATCTGCAGAAAATTCAAAAGAGACAACGGTTTAGATTACAAACCATCTCAAATAGTAGTTTCTACAGGAGCAAAACAATCTTTATACAACATTGCACAGGTAATGTTAAACGACGGTGACGAAGTAATTTTACCGGCACCTTACTGGGTTTCTTACTTTGAAATCGTAAAATTATCAGGTGGAGTTCCTGTAGAAGTTCCAACTTCTGTAGAAACTGATTTCAAAATCACACCGGAACAATTAGAAGCAGCTATCACACCAAAAACTAAAATGATGTGGTTCTCTTCTCCATGTAATCCTTCAGGATCTGTTTACAACAGAGAAGAGTTAACTGCTTTGGCTAAAGTTTTAGAAAAATATCCAAATATCTATGTAGTTGCTGACGAAATCTATGAGCACATTAATTTCTCCGGAACTTTCTGCAGTATTGCTTCTATTCCGGGAATGTTTGAAAAAACAATCACGGTTAACGGAGTAGCAAAAGCTTTTGCAATGACAGGATACAGAATTGGATACATTGGAGCACCGGAATTTATTGCTAAAGCTTGTACTAAAATTCAAGGTCAGGTAACTTCAGGAGCTAACTCTATTGCACAGCGTGCTACGATTACTGCTGTAGATGCTGATCCATCAGTATTAAACCACATGGTTCAGGCGTTCCATAGCCGTAGAGATTTAGTTGTTGGACTATTGAAAGAAATCCCGGGAATCAAAATCAACGTTCCGGAAGGAGCTTTCTACGTATTCCCAGACGTTTCTTCTTTCTTCGGAAAAACATTAAAAGGAACTGAAATTAAAGATGCTAATGATGTTTCGATGTATCTTTTGGCTGAAGCTAACGTAGCAACAGTAACAGGTGACGCTTTTGGTAATCCTAACTGTATTCGTTTCTCTTATGCAACAAGCGACGAATTATTGAAAGAAGCTTTAAAAAGAATTAAAGATGCTTTGGCTGGATAGTCAGAAAATCTTAATTGATATAAGAAGCCTCAAGGAAACTTGAGGCTTTTTTTGGCACTAATTTTGCTACAAACACACCGAATCAACCAACCCTAAAACCAATTATGAATCAAACCAAAACACTGCAGTTTATTACAAAATTCACTTTATGCCTTTGGCTAATCTGCGGAATTACTGCTGCAACACAAGCCCAAAGAACAGTAGAAAACCTCAACCGAGGACTACAAGTCATACGATTAAACCCTAATCAGGTATATATTAACTGGAGAATGTTAGGTACAGAACCTACTAATGTAAGCTACAATTTATATTGCAACGGTAATAAACTAACAGCAAAACCTATTACCGCATCTACTAACTTTCTACATGAAATTAGTACAGATGGCAACTATTACATCCGCGCTATTATCAATAATACAGAAGAAAAAAAATCAGAAACTGTTAGCGTTTGGCAAAATCAATTTTTAGACATTCCCATGCAAATACCTTCGGGAGGAACCAGTCCGGATGGACGCATCTATACTTATAACGTAAACGATTGTAGTGTGGGCGATGTAGATGGTGACGGACAATATGAAATATTTGTAAAATGGGACCCTTCCAATGCTCATGACAATTCGCAAAAAGGATACACAGGAAATGTTTACATCGATTGTTATCGATTGGACGGCACACAACTTTGGCGAATTGACCTGGGTAAAAACATTCGTGCTGGAGCCCATTATACCCAATTTATGGTCTACGATTTAGATTCAGATGGAAAAGCGGAATTGGCCTGCAAAACAGCCGATGGAACGATTGACGGTACAGGAACAGTAATAGGCTCTCCAACTGCCGATTATAGGAATTCGAATGGTTTTATCTTATCAGGCCCTGAATTCTTAACAGTATTTAACGGATTAACCGGTAAAGCTATGGCTTCTGCCGATTATTTACCGGAACGTGGCGGAAATGGCATCGGCTGGGGTGACGATCATGGTAATCGTGTAGATCGCTTTATTGCTGCTATAGCCTATCTTGACGGAAAAAATCCGAGTTTAGTAATGGGACGCGGTTATTACACCAGACTAGTTCGTGTAGCCTGGGATTGGAGAAACAACCAACTCACAAAACGTTGGGTTTTCGACAGCAATACTCCTAAAAACAGGAAAGCAGCAGGCCAGGGAAACCACCAAATGACTGTGGGCGATGTTGACGGAGACGGCAAAGATGAAGTATGCAATGGCAGCAATACTATTGACGACAACGGAACCGAATTATACTCTAATGGCCTGGGACACGGTGACTCTTTACACATGACGGATATGGATCCGGACCGCCCGGGACAAGAAGTATGGCAATGCCATGAAAGCCCTTCCAAATACGGTCCTTACGGACTTGAATTTAGAGATGCTAAAACAGGAGAACCTTTATGGGGCGTTAATGGAGAAGGAATTGATGTAGGTCGTGGTTTAGCTGCTGATATTGATCCTAGGTATAAAGGCTATGAATGTTGGGGAGCCAAAGGAAATTTATATGATTGCAAAGGAAACCAAATAGCTACTTCCAAACCTTCTATGAATTTTGCTATCTGGTGGGACGGTGATTTGAGCAGAGAATTATTAAATTCAAATCGAATTGATAAATGGGATTACTCCAATGCCAAAAGCAACAATTTACTTACCGCCACCGGTTACCGATCTAATAATGGCACAAAATCAACTCCTTGTTTAAGTGCAGATCTTTTTGGCGATTGGCGTGAAGAAGTTATTTTTCGCAAAGAGGACAACAGTTCTATTCGAATTTACACCACAACTATTCCTACCGAACATAAATTATATACACTAATGCACGATCCTCAATACAGAGTAGCAATCGCTTGGCAAAATTCGGCGTACAACCAGCCTCCTCATCCCAGCTTTTATTTAGGGACTGAAATGGCTCCTCAAAGCAAACCGAATATAGTGATCGCAAAAAAAACAAAATAACGCTTAAACAAATGATAGCCTCAAATTTACTTGGGGCTTTTTTTATTAACTTAGCCAAAATTTGTAATTAATTATTTATAAGAGATAAATTTTATTTTTGTCTTAAAATTCACCAAAATAAAAACATTTTCATGTCAATATCATTTCGAATTCTAACTATCATTATTACCCTTACTATATTTTTTAGTTCTAAATCATTAAAAGCACAACCAAGAACAGGTGAGTTTATTAATGCTTCTATCGGTCTAGGAATAAGTGCTCCCTATGAAGATGTAGATATTAGCAGTACCGGTTTTTATGCACAAGGCGAATATGTTTTAGGAATCACAAAATGGTTTGGTTTACGTCCTTATGCAGGGATTATATTAACATCTGGAAATGTTACCGAAAATGAATCCCTTAAAGAATATAAAGTAAATACCAAAGCTTTTTCTTTTGGAGGAAAAGTGCGTTTAGTAGCACCTATACCTTATGTTGCTCCATATATAGAATCAGGAATTGGAGCTTCAATTGGTACTTTCCAAACTTACACACCAACTACTAATATTAAAAAAAGTGGTGTTTTACTACATATCCCTTTTTCTTTAGGATTAGCCGTTGGTCGCAAACACAATGTTGATATAGCTTTTACCTATTTATTTATTCCGGCTGCTGAACAATTTTCTGGAGCAGCTGCAATAGGGCTCACATTCCCAATAAAAAACTAATTTTTTTTATCATAAAAATACCTCAAGAAAACTTGGGTTTTTTTATATCCCCCTATACATCTTCCTATACTTAGAAGGGGACATTTGCACAAATTTTTGAAACTGTCTATTAAAAAAACTCAAGTTATTATAACCCACCTTATACCCTATTTCCGATGCCGTTAAATCAGTATTGATCAACATTTTGGTCGCCATACTAATTTTGTACTCATTGATAAATTCAAAAAAAGACTTGCGAAAGGTTTTCTTAAAAAAGCGACAAAAAGAATCCTTATTCATTGTTATTTTTTGAGCAACATCTTCTAATGTAATCTGTTGATTGTAATATTCTTTGACATAATTATAAATCAAATTGACACGCTCGCTTTCTTTCACAGTCAAATTAGACGTAAACCCCTGCCCTGCCAGATATTTATAATTAGCATTCACAGCCAGTTCCTGCAATATTTGCAAAAAAGACAGCAACCTTTCAAAAGGAGACAAATCAATTAATGCTAACATTCTCTTTTCTACCAAAAGCGCATCCTCTTTAGGAAAATGAATCCCACGAGAGGCCAATTGCATCATTTGTCTGATGTGCTGAAATTCTTCTTTTTCTAACCAAGTTGCCAACAAATCCTCGTCCCATTGGATAATAATACAGCGCACCTCTTCCCTTTGTTCGCCTACCGTTTTCCAGCAATGAGGTAAATTAGAACCCACTAAAACCAAATCGCCGTACTCAAAATTAGCCATATTATCCCCCACATACCGAATCCCGCTGCTGCCCAAAATGTAAGT
>JACCDQ010056019.1_pt1 | contig 25894 bp, 25 predicted proteins | sample 7446031 | NCBI WGS metagenome assembly JACCDQ01 (sample SAMN15323442, study PRJNA562643) | freshwater metagenome | isolation source: river surface water | place: USA:Blue River Watershed | collected 2017-08-17 | reverse complement strand
ATGTAATTTATATTGATCATTTTGGTAATGTGGTAACTAATATTTCTAAAAAACAGTTTTTAGAGGTTGCCAAAGGAAGACCCTATGAGATTGTGATGAAAACCAAGAATATTAAAACCATTTTACCAAATTACTCTGCCATTGCGACTAATGATAATTATTCTATAAAAAATTATGAAGGCGAAAAACTGGCCATTTTCAACGAAGCTGGTTTTCTTGAAATTGCGATTTTTAGAAGTAATCCATCAAAAATTGGTTCGGCTAATAGTTTACTTGGTTTAAGTTATAGAGATGTCGTTTTAATTCAGTTTAAAAATTAACACCTTTATGTTTGTTCGCATTGTAAAATTGAGTTTTCATATGGAGAATATTCCAGCGTTTTTAGAAAATTTCGAATTGGTTAAAAATCAAATACGAAATTTCCCTGGAAATCGTTTATTAGAATTGTATCAAGATAAAAACAATCCTTCTATTTTCTTTACCTACAGTTATTGGGAAAGTGAAGCAGACTTGGAAAACTATAGAAAATCAGCTCTTTTCAATGAAGTTTGGGATTTTACCAAGAAACTTTTTAATGACAAACCTGAGGCTTGGAGTGTCGGCAAATTAGCCAGTTTAGATTAATACTAAAAATATGAAATCAATAATATTACGTGAAATAAAATCGTTTTTTGGTTCGCTAATTGGGTATTTGGTTATTGCCATTTTCCTAATTCTTAACGGACTATTTCTTTGGGTTTTTGAAGGCGATTACAACATTTTAAATTCAGGTTTTGCTGACTTAACGCCGTTTTTTACTTTGTCGCCTTGGATTTTACTCTTTTTGATTCCTGCGGTAACCATGCGTAGTTTTTCGGATGAAAAAAAACAAGGTACTTTAGAATTATTGCTTACCAAACCCTTGAGTGTTTGGGAGATTGTCAACGGAAAATTTTTAGGAGCAGTACTTTTGATTTGCATAGCAATTGTACCCACTTACATTTATGTTGAAGCCATTTCGAGTTTAGGAATGCCCGAAGGGAATATTGATTTAGGAAGTACACTAGGATCGTATTTTGGATTGTTATTTTTGATTAGCGCTTATGCGGCTATTGGAATTTTTACATCAACACTTTCTGATAGTCAAATTGTAGCTTTTATAATAGCGGTATTTTTATCTTTTTTGTTCTTTTTTGGTTTTGAAGGATTAGCTTCTTTAAGTCCTAATTTTTCAAATTATATCGCTTATTTTGGTATGCAAGATCATTATAAGAGTATGAGCCGAGGCATTTTGGATACTCGAGACATTCTATATTTTTCGAGTATTATTATTGTTTTTTTATCCTTTACAGTTAATCAACTAAAATCGTTTCAATCCTAATGAATACTGCAACTAAACATAGATTGAAATCAGCAGGAATTATAGTGGCTTTTGTGTTGATTTTAAATACAATTGGAAGTTTTTTCTTCTATCGTTTTGACTTAACCCAGGACAAAAGATACACACTATCTGCTACTTCTTTGCATATCCTTGAACAGGTAAAAAATCCGCTATATATCAAAGTATATATGCAAGGCGAATTACCTTCAGAATTCAAACGTTTACAGCTCGAAACACGCCAAATGCTGGAAGAATTCCAAGGCTATAATTCCAATATTATGTTTGAATTCATCGATCCTTTAGAGGATGAAGATAAAAGCATGGATAACATCAAAGAATTGTATCGTAAAGGACTCACTCCTATCAACATTTCGGTAGATGATAAAGGTAAACAAACACAGGCTATGGTATTTCCTTGGGCCATTGCTATTTATGACAATAAAGAAGTTAATATTCCTTTATTAAAAAATATAATGGGCGCATCTACTACCGACAAGGTAATTGGTTCTGTACAGCACTTGGAATATTCTATTGCTGATGCATTAAATAAAATTACAACTCCCAAACAAAAGAAAATAGCCATTATCAAAGGAAACGGCGAATTGCACGAAGCCTACATTGCTAAATTTTTATTGCAAACTAAAGAAAGTTACCACATTGGTCCATTTACTTTGGATTCAGTAGCAAAACAACCTACCAACACACTTGAAGCCTTAAAAAAATACGATTTAGCCATTATTGCTAAACCAACTGAAGCTTTTTCTGAAAACGAAAAACAAGTATTAGATCAATACATTGTAAATGGCGGAAAAACGATTTGGTTAGTCGATCAAGTTGTCGCTGAAATGGATAGTTTATATAATCCTACTGGAAGTACTTTAGCTTTTCCTAGAGATTTAAATCTGAATGATTTTTTCTTTAAATACGGAGTTAGAATCTACCCTGATTTAGTAAAAGACGAACAAGGAAGCCCTATAAAATTAGCTTCTGGAGAACAAGGAAGCGCCACCCAATTTCAGGAATTTAATTGGAAATTTGCTCCTCAAGTATACCCACAAAGCAAACATCCAATTGTGAAAAACTTGGGCGGAATTAAATTTGATTTTGCCAACGCTATTGACACTCTAAAAAACGGTATCAAAAAAACCGTTTTGTTACAATCTTCACCCTATTCAAAACGTATTGGCACACCTACTGAAATTAATTTAAATATCGTTAACGAAGAAACTACCCCTGCTGATTATTTGAATAAAGGAAACATTCCTCTAGCAGTACTATTAGAAGATAATTTTCATTCGATGTATGAAAATCGAATTTTAGCTTTTGATCAAAAGGATTTTCAAAAGGAAGGGAAGCCTGGTAAAATGATTGTCATTTCAGATGGAGACGTCATTAAAAATCAGTTGGATAAAAACCTATTTCCTGTAGAACTAGGTTACGACCAACGTTCTGGAAATTTATATGACAACAAAGATTTTTTGATGAATTGTGTGAATTATTTATTAGATGACAACGGACTTATTAACATTCGTTCGAAAGATTTAGAATTGCCTTTGTTGGACAAAGAAAAGGTCTATGAAAACTACACCTTTATACATTTCCTAACTATTGGGCTACCAATAGTTATATTAACCCTCTTTGGCTTTATTTTTACTTTCCTAAGGAAAAGAAAATACACCCGATAGATGTTAATAAAAATTTTTCCATACTAAACTAGTTTACGATATATTTGTAAAAAAAGTATATCCCAAAAAAAATATAAAATATAACAGATGAAATTTATAGTATCGAGTTCGTACTTATTAAAACAATTACAAGTTTTAGGGAGTGTTATCAACAGCAACAACACCTTGCCTATTTTAGATAATTTCCTTTTTGATTTGAACAACAATGTATTGACGGTTTCAGCCTCTGATTTAGAGACTACTATGTCGGCTACTTTAGATATTGATTCTACTAGCCAAGGTAGTGTGGCGGTTCCTGCTAAATTATTGTTGGAAATCCTTAAAACATTTCCTGAACAACCTTTGACTTTCACCGTTGAGGAAAACAGTACAATCGAAATTAGTTCTAACTCTGGTAAATATGCCCTAGCGTATGCTCCAGGTGAAGAATTCCCTAAATCAGTAAACTTAGACGAACCTTCAGTTACTTTAGTTCCTGCCGATGTATTAGCAACCGCTATTAGCAAAACTATTTTTGCAGCTGGTAACGATGATTTACGTCCTGTAATGTCGGGGGTATTTTTCCAATTTTCTCCTCAAGGTTTGATTTTTGTGGCAACCGATGCACACAAATTAGTGAAATATGCACGTACTGATGTAACATCATCTCAAGTAGCTGATTTCATTATGCCTAAAAAACCTTTAAATATTTTAAAAAGTATATTGGGAACTTCTGATGCTGAGGTAAAAATTGAATATAACGATTCTAATGCAACTTTTTCATTTGACAATTATTTGTTAATGTGCCGTTTAATTGATGGGAAATATCCAAACTACGAAGCGGTTATCCCTAAAGAAAATCCAAACAAATTAATGATCGACCGTTCTCAATTCTTGAGTTCTGTTCGACGTGTGGCTATTTTCTCAAACAAAACCACTCACCAAATTCGTTTAAAAATTGCGGGAGCTGAATTGAATGTTTCTGCTGAAGATATTGACTACTCAAACAAAGCCGAAGAAAGATTGACTTGTGATTACCAAGGAGACGATATGCAAATTGGGTTTAATTCTCGTTTCTTAACCGAAATGTTGACAAACTTACAATCGGATATGATTATGTTAGAAATGTCATTGCCTAACCGAGCTGGAATTCTTACTCCGGTTGATGGCCTAGAAGAAGGCGAAACCGTTACTATGTTGGTTATGCCAGTAATGTTGAACGCTTAGAACTAACAACCAAAATTGAAATAAAAAACCGCTATACTTTTTAAAGATAGCGGTTTTTGTTTTTTACAAATTTTTATTCCATCGGAATTGACAAAATTGGAATTTCAAAATCTGTTGCTAATTTTTTAGTTAAACTAGGTTTAAAAAGTCCTTCAAAAAAACCTCTTTTATAAGGTAATAATGTTAAAATATCAATATCCTTATACATAATAAAATCCATAATAGTAGCTTGTACATCATCGTTTTCTATTACAAAAAATTCTATTGGCTCTGATTTAAATTCTTCTTCCCATTTTGCAATTGTTGCTTTTGAAACATCCGAATCAGAAGTTTTAACATACAGACATTTTACCTTTGCTTTTGCCTTATGTGCTAATTCTAAAACTGATTGTAATGCTTTTTTATCTTTAGCTCTAAATCGAGTTGTAAAACCTATTGTTTTAATTTTACTAAATGGCACATCAGTAGGAATACAATATACAGGCACACTCGATTGACTCACTAGTGAAGCGGTATTAGTACCAATAAAAAAACTATCCCAACCTGTAGCTCCAAAAGTTCCCATTACTACATAATCTATTTTTTCTTCTTTAATAGTTCCTTTTATGTTAGAGATTAAATCACCGTCTTTCAATCGATGAGACATCTTAACCTTATCGAGATTATGTTTTTCTGCAATTGCTCTTAATTTTGGAATTTCATCTTTAAACAAATCAAATTCACTCAATTCCACCGAATCATAAATTGCTGCATAATTCTCTGGAAAAAACTGATTATCAAAAATTGGAAGTTCAAATGTATGTAACAAAACCAATTCGCCCTGAACTAATTTTGCAAACTCTAAAGCATGTACAAACGCATTATTAGATGCTTCTGAAAAATCGGTAGGAAATAGAATCTTTTTCATTTTTATAGTTTTTAATGATTTCTTACCTCTAAGATAATCATAATAAAAACAACATAACATGATAATTATCAGTAATTTACAAATATTTAACACATCAATTATCTCAAAAAACAATAATGATAATACCAAAGGAGTTTTATTATCTTTGCAAAACAGAATAATTAAAAATGATATACAACGATTCCATTGTCGCGCTAGCAACACCTTCGGGAGCTGGTGCTATTGCAATAATTAGGGTATCTGGTCAAAATGCCATTCATATTGGCGCAAGTGTTTTTAAATCTATTAAAAACAAAGACCTCACACAACAAAAATCCCATACCTTACACCTAGGGCATATTATTGATAATGGAAAAACCTTAGACGAAGTATTAATCTCAATATTTAAAGGTCCAAACTCATACACTGGAGAAAACACTATTGAAATCTCCTGTCATGGATCTACTTATATTCAGCAACAAATTATCCAATTATTACTCCGAAAAGGTTGCCGTATGGCCAATGCTGGCGAATTTACATTGAGAGCTTTCTTAAATGGTAAATTAGATTTATCGCAAGCCGAAGCAGTGGCTGATTTGATTTCATCGGATAATGAAGCATCACACCAAATTGCTATGCAACAAATGCGAGGAGGATTCTCTAACGAGATTGCTAAACTCCGTGAAGAGCTGTTGAATTTTGCTTCACTTATTGAATTAGAATTAGACTTTGCCGAAGAAGATGTAGAATTTGCTGATCGAACGCAGTTTCATGAATTATTGAATCGAATCGAATTTGTTCTCAAAAGATTGATTGATTCCTTTGCAGTAGGAAATGTGATCAAAAATGGAATTCCAGTAGCCATTGTAGGCGAACCTAATGTGGGTAAATCTACTTTATTGAATGCCTTATTGAATGAAGAACGCGCCATCGTTTCGGATATTGCTGGAACAACGCGAGATACTATTGAAGATGAATTAGTAATTAATGGCATTGGTTTCCGATTCATTGATACTGCAGGAATTCGTGAGACTAAAGATGTTGTAGAAAACATTGGTATTCAAAAAACTTTTGAAAAAATAGAACAAGCGCAGGTGGTTCTTTATTTAGTTGACGGCGTAGAGTTAATGGTTGATGGGGCTTTAGATAAACTACTTGTAGTTTTAAATCAAACACAAAATCAATATCCTCAAAAACCAATTGTAATTATTATCAATAAAAAAGATTTAATTTCTGAAAAAATCACATTAGCAATACACGAAAAACTAACAACCAACAACCAACAACCCACAACCCTTTTCATCTCTGCTAAAAACAAAATAGGAATCGATGAGCTCAAAAACACCTTGATTTCCTTTGTAAATACGGGGGCTTTGCGCAATAACGAAACCATTGTAACTAATACCCGTCATTACGACTCATTGCTAAAAGCATTGGAGGAAATTCAAAAAGTAAAATTTGGATTAGAATCTAACTTATCTAGTGATTTAATGGCTTTAGATATTAAAGAAGCATTATATCATTTTGGATTGATTACAGGTCAAGTCACTAATGATGAGTTACTTGGTAATATTTTTGCTAATTTTTGTATTGGAAAATAAATAACAACAACTATGAAAAAATATTTTTTACATAACGGAACCGAAAGTTCAGGTCCTTTTAGTTTTGACGAATTAAGAGCTATGAAAATTACCAAAACAACGCCTGTTTGGTTTGATGGTATGGAAAAATGGAAATATGCCGCTGATGTAGAAGAACTATCTGAATTAGTTAGTAGTATCCCTCCTCCATTTCAAGTGGAAGAGATTAATGCTCCTCAATTAAAAAAGACAACTTCAAATCCTGCGTTTTTAGGACTTTCAAAAAATGGTTTTATTACCGTTATAGTAATTATATTGGTTATTTCTACTGTTGTTTTTAACATCATTCAAAATAATCGTAGTGAAGAACTTGAGGCTAAAAACAGAAAGACTGAATTAGAAAACAGACAATTTTTATTGCAACAAAAAGAAATTGAAGCTCAAAAAAAACTAATAGCCGAACAAGAAAAAGCAGAAGCAGAACGTACTGCAAAAGAAAAAAAACAAACTATCACAGACCGTATTTCGGCTATTGAAAATGAAATGGCTGTAACCAAAGACGATTTAGATACTGCAAAAGAAAAACTAGCAAAAGCTAGTGATTTTAAAATTTTAAGAACTTCTACTGAAAAAACAGAAGAACTAAAAAAAATCAAACAAGAGATTGAAGATCTTGAACAAGAATTGGAAGATTTAGAAGCCGAACAAAATCGTTTGAATTTAGAACTCGAAAAAATCAAATAGTTTCGTTTTCAAAATAATCGCCATCCAAATAAAACCATTCTCCATTTTCAAATACAAATCGAGAATGCTCGTGATGTACTTTTAGTTGATTATTTGTGTCTAAATAATACGCCTTAAATTCAACTGTTTTTTGGGTAACACTAATTATTTCTAATCGCTGCCATTGATTAGAAGTTGCCCAATAAGCTATTTCATCTCTAGAATAATTTTCTCTTTGAGAACTATGCGTAGTAGCAATTAAATAATCGACATTGCACACTACATACGCCACGTACCGTGAACGCATTAATGCTTCAGCAGTTGTAGCTTTATGGTTTCCTTCAACAATGGGTTGACAACATTGATCAAATGAAATTCCCGAACCACAAAAACAACCTTGGATTACCATTAATTGAGCTCGTTAATTTTTTGATGCAATTGATTCAATAGCACTTGGTATTTACTAATTTCGATTAGATCTGCATCATCATCGGAAAAATCAAGAAAATCATCTAGTTGTTGACTAATTTCGACTAATTTATTATTGGCTTCTTTACCATTTTTAGCCGCAATTAAATCAATTATTTTTTGCACTTCTTGTTGTAATAAATTGAAATCGTTATGTTCCATATCTTAATTATTAGTTTCTTCTTGCTTACTTGCGTTAAATTACTTGGCAATCTGTTTCAATTTTTCTTTGCGAACCAATGCCGCTTTTTTAATTTTATCTTGTTCTTTATGCAATTTGTCGTTATGCTTTTTGATATTCCTTTCGTTATTTCTTCCCATAAATTGATTCGATTTGTTCTCGTTTAATTTCTTCTAAAGACTTTTCAGTAAAAATAAGTTCATTTATAATCTTCTGTCTCAAAGCATCTAAATCATCATATTCAAAATACTTTGCCCAAGAGGTAAGTTCAAATAAATTTCGAATCTGTTTAATTCTCTTAGTCGTTTCAAAACTAGTTCTAAGTATTGCTTTCTGGTTATACTGGGGGTTATTTTTATGTTGGTACTGAACTGTTTTTTTTTCAAAATTAGCTTCTAAATAATACAGTTTCTCTATTGCGTTGTCTGGATAAAAATCGGTCCAAAGTGCAAAACCTAATTTAGTTTTTGAACTAGTCTCAGGCTCCATAGGAACTAATCGCCATTTACTATTGGCGAATCTCCCCCAATGGTTCGACAAACGATACATTCCTTCTTTTGTGTAATAATACAAACTACCCGTTTTACTTTCGTATTGAATTGATAATCCTTCAATAGCAGTAAGTGGTAATTCATGAAAAACACAAAAAGTATTTTTAAAGGAGTTTGGCTTTGGATAAAATTGCTGTCCCATAAAGCAAAAGTACACATAAAGCCTATTTTAAAAAAAATAAACCGAAAACTTAAAATAAAATGTACCTTTGCAAAAAAATTCGTTTTTAGGAGCTAAACTCCTCAAAAAACATTAAAAAGACACATTGTTATCTTTAATTTATGAAAAAAATAGTTGAATACCGAAAGTTATTAAATGTAGACAAAACTGTAGAGCTTAAAGATTTGAAAACCATTTATCGCAATGCAATGAAAGATGCACATCCCGATAAATTTCAAGGAGATGAAGCCGGTTTAAAAGCAGCTGAAGAGAATAGTAAAAAAATTATTGAGGCTTACCATTTTTTAGTAAGTATCAATCCTGAAACTATCAAGCAAAATTTACCAGAGTACACTGAAACTATCAGTACTTCAACAATAACAGACTATAAATTTGTGGATGGAAGATTAATTATCGATTTTTCAAATGGTAGTGTTTATGAATATATTAGTGTGCCAAAAGCTACTTATATCAAAATGGTTAATGCTGATTCTCCTGGACGTTTTGCCAAAAGACATATTTTAAACAACTTTACTTGGAGAAAAACTTCTAATCAAGAATAATAATCAAATTTCACTATAAAAAAGCATCTTACATAAGATGCTTTTTTTATGATATAATAAAGTTGAAGTCTTAAGTAAAAACTATAACAAAAATTTAAGTCTAAAAAATAGTGATACTATATATTTTTAAATATTTTTGCGAACTTAAATCATTTAATAAACTCATAATGAAAAAAATAATTTTATTACTTTCTGCTACCGTAGTTTTAGTTGCTTGTAGCAAAGTTGGAAACGATGAATACATCATTTCTGGAACTGCAAAAGGAATTGAAAATGGAAAAACTATTATCCTTGAAACTCAAGATGAAAACGGAATGGGGTTGATTGCTAAGGATACTGTAAAGGTAGAAAATGGTAAATTCGAAATGAAAGGAAAAATTTCAGAACCTGCATTTTACACGATACAACTTGAAGGTGCTCAAGCTAAAATTCCATTTATATTAGAAAATGGTGAAGAGGTTACTATTGAAATTAATAAAGATAGCATTCAAAAATCAAAAGTATCTGGAACTTACAACAATGATGAATACGTAAAATTCAATGAAGAAATCACTAAAGTTCAAAAGAAACTTGTTGATTTTCAAACTAAAAACACACCAGCCATGCAGTTGGCTAAACAATCTAATGACACTGCTACCATCAACAAATTGAATCAAGAATTTGGAAAAATTCAACAAGAAATTGGTGTTACTTTAAAAAGAAAATACCATAACTATGCTGAAACACATCCAAAATCATTTATTTCAGTATTGATTCTTCAAGGTATTTTAAATGACCCTACTACTGATGTTAAAAAAGCAGAAGCAATGTTTAACAAACTGGAAGAGTCTTTACAAAATACTAAACCAGGTAAAGCTGTAAAAGAAGCGCTAAGCAAGTTAAAAGGAGGAGGAGCGGCACCATCAGTAGGTGGAGCTAAATGAAGAGCTGATTTTTCAGCACCTAATCCTGAAGGGAAAACAACTTCGTTAAAAGACAATCTTGGTAAAATTACTATCGTAGATTTTTGGGCTTCTTGGTGTGGCCCTTGTCGCAAGGAAAACCCAAACATGGTAGCTATTTACAAAGAATTTCATTCTAAAGGATTAAATATTGTAGGAGTATCTTTAGATAAAGATACTAAGGCCTGGAAAGATGCAATTGCAAATGATCACCTAACTTGGACTCAAGTTTCTCATCTTAAACATTGGGATGAACCTATTGCTAGACAATATAATGTTGAATCTATTCCTGCAACATTCATTCTAGATGCTTCTGGAAAAGTAATTGCAAAAGATTTAAGAGGTAGTGATTTACGAAATAAAATTGCTGAACTTTTAGCAAAATAAAACTTTTAAATACTGTAAATAAAAAATCTTCCCAAGGGAAGATTTTTTATTTTATTCAATACCAACACATTAAAAATAATAGGCAAATTAAGTCTTGTTTTAATTTGCAAACACAAAAACTGTTTATATATTTGCAATCGCTTAGACAAACAGAATGGCCTAGTCTAAGAATGGGGAGATACTCAAGCGGCCAACGAGGGCAGACTGTAAATCTGCTGTGAAAACTTCGCAGGTTCGAATCCTGCTCTCCCCACAAAAAAGTCCCAATTATCAATTGGGACTTTTTTATTTTATTATGGACAGAAAATTACAACTTCCCGAATCGTTGCATTACAAACAATACCAAAATAGGAATCGTTAATAGTATTACCATTAATGTGTGTTCAACTAATAATTGTGGTTGCTCTATTAATGTAATTATGTACCCTCCAACAGCTCCACCGAAATGCGCAGAATGTCCAATATTATCATTTTGTGCTTTCATTCCGTAAATAGAATACAATAAATATAAAATCCCAAAGAGGTAGGCTGGAATAGGAATAACAAAAAACAATCCTAGCATCATATCGGGTTGTAATAAAATCGCCGAATACAAAACTCCTGTCACTGCACCCGATGCTCCTACTGCTCTATAACTATAATGATTTTTGTTAAAAATATAAGTCAATAGATTTCCAAAAATTAAACTCCCCATATAAATTATCATAAAAGTCCAATTCCCCAAATAAGCCAAAACTAAAGGAGCAAAAAAGTATAACGTCAGCATATTGAATAGCAAATGCGTTAAATCAACATGCAAAAAACCAGAGGATAGTATTCGTATTTGTTCGCCACGCTGAATACTCCCTATATGGAACTCATATTTTCTAAAAAAAGAAAGATCATTAAAACCTCTATAACTTATCAATACAGTGATTGTAATGATTACTATTAGCAATACGTTCATACTCATTTATTTTTATCTAAAAGGTAAAGATAATGAATCATAACCATTACTGTTCTTTACCTCCAAATTTATATTTCGTTATTTTTTACGTTATATTTGCCAAAAATAACCACATGCAATTTCTTATTTTCATTATAAGTTTCCCTATTCTTTGGATAATTTCTATACTCCCTTTTCGAGTGTTTTATTTGCTTTCAGATTGTATTTATTTTATTGTATATTATATAATTGGCTATCGCAAAAAAGTAGTTCGCTACAACATAGCTCTTGCTCTTCCTCAGTTAACAAAAAAAGAACAGCTACAAATTGAGAAAAAATTCTACCGCCATATGTGCGACATGTTTTTAGAAATGATTAAAACAATGTCAATCTCATCCGCAGAAATGAATAAACGTTTTGTTATTACTAATATTGACTTAATCAAAGAGTACGAGCAAAAAGGAAAAAGCATCATTTTACTAGCTTCTCATTATGCTAGTTGGGAATGGTTATTATCAATTAACGAAAGAACCCATTTTAAGTGCATTGGTGTTTATAAAAAAATAAATAATCCGTATTTTGATAAACTCGTTCGCAATATTCGATCTAAATTCAATTCAGAATTAGTAGCTACTGAAAAAACCATTGCTTTAATAGCTGAAAATCAAGAAAAGGGAATCATGGGAATGTATGGGTTAGCCAGTGACCAATCTCCTCAAGTTCATAAAACTTTTCATTGGCAAAAATTTATGGGAATTGAAGTACCTGTACATACTGGAGCCGAGATGCTTGCTAAAAGATACGATTTAGAAGTGGTTTTTGCTAAAGTAAAAAAAGTAAAAAGAGGTTTTTATGAAGCCACATTTATCCCAATTTGTGAGGCTCCAAAAACAATTCCTGATTATGAAATTACAGATACCTACCTCAAAGAAGTGGAACAACAAATTCTTGAAGCGCCCGAATATTATTTTTGGACCCATAAACGATGGAAACATCGCAGATAAAAAAAATCCCCTTTCAAAGAAAGGGGATTTTTAATTTAAATGACTTTGGGATTAGATTCCCGCAATTACTTTTATTTCATCAATGATACGTAACGCTAACACATCCGCTTCTTGTTGCGAAGGAGCTTCTGTGTAAATACGGATAATCGGTTCTGTATTTGATTTTCTCAAATGCACCCATTCTGAAGCAAAATCAATCTTTACTCCATCAATCGTCGTAATATCTTCATTTTTATATTTTTCAGTCATGGCTACTAAAATGGCATCCACATCAATTTGAGGGGTCAATTCAATTTTATTTTTGCTCATATAATATTCTGGATACGAAGCACGCAATGCCGAAACCGTCATTTTTTTGTTAGCCAAATGCGTCAAGAACAACGCTACTCCTACCAAACTATCACGACCATAATGCAATTCAGGATAAATAATCCCGCCATTTCCTTCTCCTCCAATAATGGCATTGTTTTTCTTCATTAACTCTACCACATTCACTTCGCCTACTGCACTCGCTTCATAACTCCCTTTACGTGCATTGGTAACATCTCGCAAAGCTCTAGAAGATGACATATTAGAGACTGTATTTCCTGGAGTTTTACTCAATACATAATCAGCACAAGCAACTAAGGTATATTCTTCTCCAAACATTTCTCCATCTTCAGAAATAAAAGCCAAACGATCAACATCCGGGTCGACTACAACACCCAAGTGTGCTTTTTCTTTTACCACCAATTCCGAAATATCGGTCAGATGTTCTTTCAATGGTTCTGGATTATGTGGAAAATGCCCGTTAGGTTCACAGTATAATTTTACTACCTCAACTCCCATTAATTCTAATAATTTAGGAATAATAACCCCGCCTGAAGAGTTCACCCCATCCACAACCACTTTAAATTTAGCAGCTTTTACAGCAGCTACATCCACCAAAGGTAAATTCAACACCTCATCGATATGAATATCCATATAAGCGTCGTTTTCTATAATAGTTCCCAATGCATCTACATCAGAAAAATCAAAAGCTTCTGCTTCAGCAATTTCTAGAATTTTTTCACCTTCAACCCCATTTAAAAACTCTCCTTTTTCGTTCAATAACTTCAAGGCATTCCACTGCTTTGGATTGTGAGAAGCGGTTAAGATAATTCCTCCGTCTGCTTTTTCTAAAGGCACTGCTACTTCAACTGTAGGTGTAGTAGACAAGCCCAAATCAATCACATCAATGCCAAGCCCAATTAATGTATTGACCACTAAATTATGGATCATAGGACCTGATATTCGGGCATCACGACCAATTACAACTGATAGTTTCTCTTTTCCAGAATAGTTCTTTAACCAAGTTCCATACGCCGATGCAAATTTCACTGCATCCACTGGTGTTAGATTATCACCTACTTTGCCTCCAATTGTTCCTCGAATTCCTGAGATTGATTTTATTAAAGTCATCTTTATATGATTAAATTTTTGTTTACCAATACAAATATAAAAGTTCGTATTTAGCAAAACGATATATTCCGTACCTTTTTTCTTAAAATGAACTTTTTTTTATAGACTGAACTTTGTATATTTGAAAAGCAACAACCTGAATAGCATCTTGAATTTCCTTGCTCACATCCATTTGTATGGTGAAAATGAATTCATCAAAATTGGCAATTTTATGGCCGACGGTGTTCGTGGGAAACAATACCAAAACTTTCCACCAGAAATTCAAAAAGGAATTTTGCTCCACCGAGCTATTGATACCTATACAGATGCTCATCCCATTTTTAGACAAAGTACAAAACGACTTCATTCTCGGTATCATCATTACTCCGGAGTGATTGTCGATATGTATTATGATCATTTCTTAGCTAGAAATTGGCACGAGCATTCTTCAGAAAAGTTAGAGAATTATTCTAATCGGTTTTACCAATCCTTATTAGACAATCATGATTTACTCACTACAAGAGCTCAACATTTATTGCCTTATATGATGGAGCACAATTGGTTATTGAATTACCAATCGGTATCTGGATTAGAACGTATTTTAAGTCAGATGGATCAGCGTACCAAAAACCAATCTCAAATGCGATTTGCAGGAGAAGAACTTGTTGCCCACTACGCCATTTTTGAAGAAGAATTTGCTGTCTTTTATAACGATTCACAAGTATTTGCAAAAAATAAATTAACCGAATTATGAAATTAGAACACATTTATTACAGCCTTTTAGCGCTCTTGCTATTCCCTCATTTTGCAACCGCACAAACAGGTTTAGTAGCCGATAAAGCTATGGTAGTTTCTGCCCGTGAAGAAGCCTAAAAAATTGGCGTTGCTATCATGAAAAAAGGAGGCAATGCCTTTGATGCAATGATCGCTACCGAATTAGCTCTGGCTGTTGCCTATCCGTATGCGGGAAATATTGGTGGAGGTGGCTTTATGGTGTATCGCAAAGCGAATGGCGAAACAGGAACTCTTGATTATAGAGAAAAAGCCCCTTTGAATGCTACGAAAAATATGTTCTTGGATAAAAATGGAAATCTAATTAAAGGAAAAAGCACTTCTTCTCCTCTAGCTATTGGAGTTCCTGGAACTATTGCCGGAGTATTTGCTGTTCATGAAAAATTAGGTTCTTTACCTATGGCTGAAATCATCAAACCTGTAATTGAATTAGCTGAAAAAGGAGTTATTGTAACTCAAAAACAAGAAAAAAGTCTGAATGATTATCGAACAGCAATAATCAAAGCGAATGGAGAAAACACCAAATTTGCTACCATTTACAAACAAAACGACACCATCAAATACCCCGCTTTAGCCGAAACTTTGAAACGTATTGCTAAAAACGGAAAAGAGGAATTTTACAAAGGCCAAACCGCTCGAAAACTGATTCGCTATTTCAAGAAAATAGGCGCCATAATCAATAAAAAAGACCTAGCACAATACGAAGCTAAATGGCGAAATTCTCTTGAATTTGGTTATAAAGATTTAAAAATAATCGCAATGGCACCACCCAGCAGCGGCGGTATTTGTTTGGCTCAAATTATGACAATGATAGCTCCTTTTGATTTGGCCAAAATGGGACATAATTCTCCCGAAGCCATTCAAGTAATCGTAGAAGCTGAACGAAGAGCCTATGCCGATAGAAGTTCCTATTTAGGTGATCCCGACTTTGTTCGAATTCCTTTGAAAGAATTATTAGATAAAAATTACCTAAACGAAAGAATATCAACTTTTAATTTAGATAAAGCCAGTTTATCTTCTGATATTAAAGAAGGTAAAGTTACGTATTCTGAAAGTACAGAAACTACTCATTATTCAATTGTTGACCCTTTTGGAAATGCTGTTGCGGCAACCACTACTATCAATGATGGATTTGGTTCTAAATACTATTGTGACGAATTAGGATTTTTCTTGAATAATGAAATGGATGATTTTAGTGCCAAACCTGGCGAACCCAATATGTTTGGTTTAGTGGGTAATGAAGCTAACAGCATTGCGCCTCAAAAAAGAATGTTAAGCTCTATGACACCGACTATTGTCGAAAAAAATGGAAAACTATTGATGGTGGTAGGATCTCCAGGTGGCTCCACTATAATCACCTCTGTCTTACAAACCATTTTAAATGTTTACGAATACAAAAAAAGTATGCAAGAAGCCGTTAATGCACCAAGATTTCATCACCAATGGCTTCCTGATTTAATTACTTTTGAGCCCAAAGCTTTTGACGCAAAAACTTTAGAATTTTTAAAGTCTAAAAGCTATTTAATCAATGAAAAAACAACTCCCGTAATTGGCAAAGTGGATGCCATTTTGGTTTTACCAAATAACAAACTCGAAGGTGGTGCTGATTATAGAGGAGATGATACTGCTGTTGGATTTTAATTACTACTTATGAATTTTATTACCGAATTAGAAAATAACTTTATAGCCAAACAAAATGGAGAAAATGCTTTGGCTATGAGCAAATACATAAAAAATCTATTTCCTTTTTTTGGAATAAAAACAGACGAAAGAAGGACTACTTTTAAATCTATTTGTAAAAAACACCGAGACGAAATTAAGAGCAATGCAAGAGCAATTGGTTGGGAACTTTTCTTAAAAAAAGAACGTGAACTCCAGTATTGCGGAATAGAAATCATAAGTAACACTCTGAAAAATAATTATGCCGTTGAGGACATTCGTTGGATTGAACAGTTTCTGATTACTAATTCCTGGTGGGACAGCGTGGATACCATTTCTAAATTTATTTTGGGCGATTATTTGCAACAGTACCCAAACGAAATTCCAACGGTAGTTACACGATTTTCAACCGCTGAAAACATGTGGTTGAATCGCAGTGTGATTCTATTTCAACTAGGCTATAAATCAAAAACCGATTTTAAATTATTGCAATCACTTTGTATTCAACACAGTCATTCTAACGAATTTTTTATTAGAAAAGCAATTGGTTGGGCACTTCGAGAATATGCTAAGACTGACCCAGAAGCAGTTCGGGAATTTGTATTACAATCCAACTTAAAGCCTTTGAGCAAAAAAGAAGCTTTAAAAAATATTTAGTTGTAATTTAGCACACTGAAAAAAATATAATGCTAAAGAAAAACCTTCAAAGAATTGAACAAACTATTGCTTGGTCTAAAACGAAATTAGGGAACAAGCAATTCATCTTCTTATCAGCGGTTTTGGTTGGAATCTCAGCGGCGTTTGCGGTAATTGTACTTAAAGCTTTTGCGCACTGGGTTTTTACCTTTGCTACTTATGTAAGTCGGATTCTAAAATTAGGTTTTTTCAATAGTATTTTACCTATTATCGGGATTCTATTAACGGTTTTTGTAATCAAAAAATTCTTAGGTGGCTCCATTCAAAAAGGGACTTCTCAAATTTTGTATGCAGTAGCTAAAAAAGCAAGTATTATTCCTAAAAAACAAATGTATGCTCAAATAGTTACCAGTTCCTTAACCGTGGGTATGGGTGGTTCTGCAGGATTGGAAAGTCCCATTGTAATTACAGGAGCAGCCTTTGGTTCTAATTATGCACAGAAATACAAATTAAGCTATAAAGACCGTACTTTACTCATTGGCTGTGGAGTTGCCGCTGGTATTGCTGCCGCGTTTAATGCTCCTATCGCTGGTGTTTTATTTGCTATAGAAGTACTACTTGTAGATGTAAGCATCTCTGCTTTCACTCCCATTATGATTGCAGCGGCTACTGGGGCTTTGGTTTCAGTAATTGTATTGGATGAGACCATTTTACTTTCGTTCAAACAACAAGAAGATTTTAACTATCATAACATTCCATTTTATGCTTTATTAGGCGTTTTTACTGGTTTAATTTCGATTTATTATTCTCGAAATTTTCAACGAGTAGAACACTTTTTCAGTCGGTTAAAATTAGGTCCTTATAAAAAAGCGCTTTTTGGTTCAACTATTTTAGCTATTTTAATATATGTATTCCCAACACTTTTTGGCGAAGGGTATGAAAGCATCCGAATTTTATCCGAAAATGATCCCGGACAATTATTAGAAGATACTTTATTTAGCGGATTTCGAAATAACAGTTGGGTACTTTTACTCTTTGTAGGTTGCACCATGATGCTTAAAGCCTTTGCTTCTGGGCTAACTATTGGAAGTGGTGGTAATGGAGGGAATTTTGCTCCTTCCCTTTTCTTAGGCTCTTATGTTGGTTTTTTCTTTTCAAAGTTGATTAACCTGATTGGATTAACCAAATTGCCCGTGAGTAATTTCACTTTAGTGGGAATGGCAGGTATATTAAGTGGTTTGTTTCACGCACCATTAACCGCGATTTTCTTGATTGCTGAAATTACTGGTGGATATAACTTAATGATACCATTAATGATTGTTTCTTCAATTAGTTTTGCTATTTCAAAACGCTTCGAAAAACATTCTATGGATGTTAAAAACTTAGCTAAAAAAGGGCATGCTTTTACTAGCAATAAAGACGCCAATGTATTATCAACTTTAGAAACTAATACCATCATTCAAACTGACTATCTAACTGTATTACCTAATGACAAACTAGACAAGTTGGTAGATTTAATTTCGAACTCCAATCAAGTAGTCTTTGCTGTTGTCAATTTAGAAAATGAATTGGTAGGTGTGGTATATTTTAACGATATCAAAGAAATAATTTTTAATTTCTATCGTGTAAAATACACCCTAATCAAAGAAATAATGACTACTCCAAAAGACAGTATCACTCCTGATGATAGTATGGAATTAGTAATGAATAAATTTGAAGAAACCAAAGTAGCTTTTTTACCTGTGCTTAAAAATGGGAAATACTACGGATTCATCTCTAAATCAGTCGCTTTAGAAGCCTATAGAACGAAACTAAAATCAATGATTATTGAATAATAATTATAATCAAACAATACTATTTCTATGGTATTTTAACATAAACTTCGCTATTGTTACATGAATTAAATCAATCAAAATAATACCTTTGCTTTTTTGCAAAAATTATGTTAGATACAGACAATACTATTGAAGTTCAAGGTGCACGTGTTCACAATCTAAAAAACATTGATATTTCTATTCCACGAGAACAATTAGTGGTCATCACTGGACTATCGGGTTCGGGGAAATCGTCTTTGGCTTTTGATACCATTTATGCCGAAGGTCAACGCCGTTATATTGAAACATTTTCTGCTTATGCTAGACAATTTTTAGGCGGACTAGAACGTCCTGATGTAGATAAAATTGACAGACTTTCGCCGGTAATTGCTATTGAACAAAAAACAACTAGTAAAAGTCCGCGCTCAACAGTAGGAACTATTACTGAAATCTATGACTTTTTGCGTTTGTTATACGCTCGTGGGGCCGATGCCTACAGTTATAATACGGGTGAAAAAATGGTTTCCTATTCCGATGATCAAATCAAAGACTTGATTATTCAGGATTTTACAGGAAAACGAATCAATATTTTAGCACCTATTATTCGTGCTAGAAAAGGACATTATGCTGAGCTCTTCCAACAAATCACCAAACAAGGTTTTTTGAAAGTGCGTGTGAATGGCGAAATTCAAGATTTGGTCAGCGGCATGAAATTGGACCGATACAAAACGCATGACATTGAAATTGTAGTCGATCGAATGGTCATTGAAAATACCGAAGACACCCAAAAGCGACTGGCTGAAAGTATCAATACTGCCATGCATCATGGCGAAAATGTATTGATGGTTTTAGACCAAGATTCTAACGAAGTGCGTTATTTCAGTCGGAATTTAATGTGTCCCACAACAGGTATATCGTACCAAAATCCAGAGCCTAATTTATTTTCTTTTAACTCTCCAAAAGGTGCTTGTGAACATTGTAAAGGGCTTGGAACTATAAATGAAATCAATAGAAAAAAAATAATTCCCAATCCGAAATTATCTATTAAAAACGGTGGATTTGCCCCTTTGGGCGAATATAAATCGTCTTGGATTTTTAAGCAGTTAGAAATCATCGGTGAAAAATACGGTTTTAAATTAACCGATGCAGTGGAGACCATTTCTGAAGAAGCAATGGGAATGATTTTGAATGGCGGAAAAGAGAAATTCACTATTAATTCAAAAAATTTAGGTGTAGCTCGAGAATACAAAATTGATTTTGAAGGTATTGCCCAATTCATTAAAACACAACACGATGAAAGCGGCTCTCCATCAATTAAGCGCTGGGCTAAAGAATTTATGGACGAAGTGAAATGTCCTGAATGTGACGGTTCACGATTGAAAAAAGAGGCACTTTTCTTTAAAGTAAATGATAAAAATATTGCGGAGCTAAGTGATTTGGATATTTCTGATTTAACCACTTGGTTTCAAGAGTTAGATAGCCAATTAACGGATAAACAAAAAACAATCGCTTCCGAGGTAATTAAAGAAATTAAAGACCGATTGGATTTCTTAATGAACGTAGGATTGAACTACTTGGCTTTAAATCGAAGTTCTAAATCACTTTCCGGAGGTGAAGCACAACGCATCCGACTAGCCACACAAATTGGTTCTCAGTTAGTCGGGGTTCTTTATATTTTGGACGAACCGAGTATTGGTTTGCACCAAAGAGATAATGAGAAATTGATTCGTTCTTTAGAACAATTGCGTGATATTGGAAATTCTGTTTTGGTAGTGGAGCACGACAAGGATATGATGGAACGCGCTGATTATGTTATAGACATTGGTCCAAAAGCTGGAAAATTTGGAGGCGAAATCATCAGTCAAGGAACCCCCGCAGAAATAATTGCAAGTAATACCATTACTGCTCAATTCTTGAATGGAAAAATGAAAATTGAAGTTCCTAAAAAACGTCGGGAAGGGAATGGAAAATTCTTAAAACTAACCGGAGCTTCAGGAAATAATTTAAAAAATGTATCTGTTGAATTCCCTTTGGGACAACTGATTTGCGTAACTGGTGTTTCGGGAAGTGGAAAATCTACTTTGATTAACGAAACCCTCTACCCTATTTTAAATGCACATTATTTTAATGGCGTAAAGAAACCACAACCTTACAAAAAAATTGAAGGTTTAGAACATATTGACAAAGTAATTGCGATTGATCAAAGCCCTATTGGACGTACGCCAAGATCCAATCCAGCTACGTATACCGAAGTATTCTCGGAAATTAGAAATCTATTTACGATGACTTCAGAGAGCATGATTCGCGGGTACAAAGCAGGGCGTTTTAGCTTTAATGTCAAAGGTGGTCGTTGTGAAACCTGTGAAGGTTCAGGAGTTCGAACTATAGAGATGAACTTTTTACCGGATGTGTATGTAGAATGCGAAACTTGCCAAGGAAAGCGTTTTAATAGAGAAACTTTAGAGATTCGTTACAAAGGAAAATCCATTTCGGATGTACTGAACATGACGGTGGACGAAGCGGTGCCTTTCTTTGAAAACATTCCAAAGATTTACCGAAAAATCAAAACCATTCAGGAAGTGGGATTGGGTTATATTACCTTGGGTCAGCAAAGCACAACACTTTCGGGTGGCGAGGCACAACGTATTAAATTAGCAGGAGAATTGTCTAAAAAAGATACCGGAAACACGTTTTACATTTTAGATGAACCTACTACTGGATTGCATTTTGAAGACATTAGAGTGTTGATGGACGTAATCAATACATTAGTCAACAAGGGCAATACCATTTTGATTATTGAACACAATATGGATGTGATTAAACTAGCTGATTATATCATTGATATTGGCCCCGAAGGAGGAAAAGGTGGTGGTCAATTAGTCGCCAAAGGAACTCCCGAAGAAATTATAAAAAATAAAAATAGTTATACTGCGCAATTTCTGAAAAAAGAATTAGTTTAGTATTTGAAAACCCTAGCCCTGATAGCAGCGGCATCCTTTTTAAAGTAGACTGAGGCACTCGAAGGCTACTTTAAAAAAATAAAGCGGATAGCAGGATTAGCTCCAAAAAAATATAAAAATGAGACTACAAGATTTTGATAACGACGAAGATAAAGTAATTCAGGATAAGCTAAAACAAAAAACATGGAATGAGATTCGAACCAATGACAGTTGGGCGATTTTTAAAATCATGTCGGAATTTGTGAATGGATATGAAACTATGGGACGTATAGGTCCTTGTGTTACTATTTTTGGTTCGGCTAGAATTAAGCCTGAAGATCCGTATTATTTACTTGCAGAGAAAATTGCGTACAAAATTAGTAAAGCTGGTTACGGTGTTATTACAGGTGGTGGACCCGGTATTATGGAAGCAGGAAACAAAGGAGCTCACCTAGGAGGAGGGACTTCAGTGGGACTGAACATTGAATTACCATTTGAACAACATTACAATCCTTATATTGATAGAGATAAAAATCTAAATTTTGACTACTTCTTTGTCCGCAAAGTAATGTTTGTTAAATACTCTCAAGGGTTTGTAGTAATGCCTGGAGGTTTTGGGACTATGGATGAATTATTTGAAGCGATGACTCTTATTCAGACTAAAAAAATTGGGCGTTTTCCAATTATATTAGTAGGAACTTCTTTCTGGTCTGGATTAATTGATTGGATCAAAACGGTTTTAATAGAACGCGAGAAGACTGTAAGTGCAAGTGATTTGGATTTATTTAAAATTGTAGATACAGAAGATGAAGTAGTCGCTGTATTAGATGCTTTCTATAAAAAATACGACCTCAGTCCTAATTTTTAAAATCCAATTCTTTTTTTAAATTATACGAACTGTTTTCAGTTAATAAATTGTACCTTGTTATTAAAATTTTGACACTTGAAATCATTTCTAAAAATAGTATTTTGTTTCCTGTATTTATTACTCTCGAATCATCTAATAGCGCAACACAGCTGCGAGATGTTTGTAGAGCTCAATCCAGGAAACAAAACGCTTACAATTCAGCAAGAAATTATCTTTTTTAATGCGTCAAAAGATAGCTTAAGTACGATTGCGTTGAATGATTGGAATAACGCTTATTCTGATAAAAATACGCCGTTAGCCCAGCGGTTTTCAGACGAATTTTATCGCGGATTTCATCTCGCCAAAGACGAAGAACGAGGCTCTACTTCTACTATAACCATTCTTAATGATGAAAAAACTTTTCTTTCTTGGCATAGGCCTAAAGAAAATCCTGATATTATTCTAATCAATCTTCCTGAAAAATTAGCGCCGTATAAAACTATAAAACTATCCCTCACCTACTTTTCAAAAATACCAAGTAGTAAGTTTACCCAATTTGGTTATTCAGAAAATGGAGATTTTAATCTAAAAAATTGGTTTTTGAGTCCCGCACGTTATGAAAACAATTCCTTTGTTACAAACAGCAATACTAACTTAGATGATATTGCCAACAGCCTCTGTGATTATACGATTCACTTTAAAGTACCTAAAGGCCTTTCTCTAACTACCGATTTAAATACTACAGAACAAACCGATACTAAAAGTCATTCCATTTACTTACTAGAAGGTAAAAGCAGAACCGATTTTGACATGTTTATTGAATCAAAGTCTAGCTTTAAAAGTTATTTCAATGAGCATAATGAGGTTATTACTGATATTAGTGATGGTAAATTAGATGCTATTCAAAAGATTATCATTATTAATAGAATAGCGAATTTTACGAACGATTTTATTGGAATTTATCCTCATACAAAAATTATCGTTTCGCAAGCTAAATATAACCGTAATCCTTTTTACGGATTAAATCAGTTACCTTCCTTTTTAAATCCATTTGAAGATGATTTTTTATTCGAAATTAAATTCTTAAAAACATATCTAGATAGTTATTTAAAGAACAGTTTGCATTTAAATCCAAGAAAAGATAATTGGATATACGATGCACTACAGATGGCCGCTATGATTCAGTACATTGAACAAAACCATCCTAATAGCAAGATGTTAGGTAATGCCTCTCGCTTCAAACTTTTTAAAAACTATAACATTACTAACCTAAATTTTAATGACCAGTACAGTTACTTTTATATGTTAATGGCCCGAAAAAATTTAGATCAAAAACTAGCAAGTCCCAAAAATGAATTAATCAAGTTTAATGAACAAATTGCTAGTAAATACCGAGCTGGATTAAGCATTCGTTTCTTAGATAGTTATTTGGAGAAAAACATAGTACAAAAAAGTATTCGTGAATTTTACAATAACAATAAATTCAAACAGGTTTCGAGTGCTGATTTTGAAACACTATTAAAATCGAATTCAGATAAAAACATTGATTGGTTTTTTAATACTATTGTCAACTCTCGTGAATTAATTGATTATAAATTTTCTAAAGTTTCAACGACTAAAAATAGTATTACTTTTTCTATAAAAAATAAAACTGAAATCCCCATCCCTATTCCAATATATGGGTTAGAAAAAGGTACAATTGTATTTAAAGAATGGCTCGACTTAAAAGAATGCGACAGCACTTTTGTAATAAAACGAAACAAGGCTGATAAAATTATTTTAAATTATAAAAATGAAGTCCCAGAATATAACCTGCGTAATAATTGGAAAAAACTAGAAGGCTTCTTTCCTAATAATCGCCCCATAAAATTTGTTTTTATGAAGGATTTAGAAGACCCGTATTACAATCAGATTTTATACGTTCCATCGCTAACCTATAATTTTTATGACGGACTATCTCCGGGCTTGCGTTTGCATAATAAAACAATCTTGGACAAACCTTTTATTTTTGATCTAAATCCTACTTTTTCATCAAAATCGAAAAATATCTCCGGAAATGGTACTGTAATAATAAATGAAAACTATAGAAACAGTAGGCTATACACTATTAGATACAGTCTTGCAGGAGCCTATTTTCATTATGCCCCTGATGCTACATATACAAAAATAGCTCCCACTGTAGAATTAAAAATTCGTGAACACAACTTTAGAGACAACCGAAAACAAGCATTAGTGTTTCGTCAAGTCATTGTAAATAGAGAAAAGAGTGAATTTGTCACCTCTACTTTTGGAGAAAATTATTCTGTTTTCAATGCCCGTTATTTTAATACTAAAACAGAAATTACTAACCATCTTAGTTTTAGTGGCGATGTGCAATTCTCTAAAGAATTTGGAAAAATTGCTGCCGAAGTCGAATTTAGAAAACTATTTGAAAGTAATAGACAAATCAATTTACGTTTATTTGCAGGAGCGTTTATGTACAATAAATCCAACTCTGATTACTTTAGTTTTGCTTTAGATAGACCAACCGATTATCTTTTTGATTACAACTTTTATGGAAGATCAGAAAGTTCTGGTTTATTTAGCCAACAATACATTCAGGCAGAAGGTGGATTCAAGTCTAAATTGAGCGTGCCATTTGCTAACCAATGGATGATAAGCGCTAACGGAAGTTTTAATATTTGGAATTGGATTGAGGTGTATGGAGACCTCGGAATTGTGAAAAACAATTTCAACAAACACTATTTTGCTTACGACAGTGGAATCCGATTGAATTTAGTAACCGATTATTTTGAATTATACCTTCCTTTTTATTCTAATAATGGATTAGAAATCAACCAGAAAAATTACAATGAAAAAATACGTTTTGTGGTTACTTTTTCTCCAAAGACATTGATTAACTTATTTAATAGAAAGTGGTTTTAAGAAAAATCATTTTTACGTTGATTAATTGATTTTTATTTAACAAATATTTTATTTTTAAATAATAATTCAACAAAATAGCTATATTTTAAAAAATAATTACAAATAATTAAATTATATTTTTTAAATAAATTATGAAAACAACTTGATTTTAAGTAGTTTTGTGCATTAAGTCATCCTTTTCTATCATGATAAAAGAAAAAACAACTACAGCTTTAACATTTGAAGACTTTAAAACAGAAGTTT
>JACCDQ010406832.1_pt1 | contig 25898 bp, 27 predicted proteins | sample 7446031 | NCBI WGS metagenome assembly JACCDQ01 (sample SAMN15323442, study PRJNA562643) | freshwater metagenome | isolation source: river surface water | place: USA:Blue River Watershed | collected 2017-08-17 | reverse complement strand
CCTGGCCCCGCTGCACCAGCCGCACAACCTGGCTGGCATCCGCGCCTTTGCCAAAGCGTTTGCGCCACTGCCGCAGATCGCCTGCTTCGACACCGCCTTTCATGCCACAGTGCCGGCGCTGCACAGCAGCTTTGCCCTGCCAGCGTCATTGCGCAGCCAAGGCGTGCGGCGCTACGGTTTTCATGGGCTGTCTTACCAGTTCATCATGGGCGAGCTGCTGCAGCGCAGCGCGCGTGCTGGGGGTCGCGTGCTCATGGCGCACCTGGGCAATGGCGCCAGCCTGTGCGCTGCGCACCATGGCCAAAGTGTGGCCACCACCATGGGGTTTTCTGCACTCGATGGCCTGATGATGGGCACCCGCAGCGGCAACCTCGACCCCGGTGTGCTGCTGTACCTGATGGAACAAGGCTGGAGCCACGCGCAGATCGAGCAACTGCTCTACAAGCAAAGCGGTTTGCTGGGTGTCTCGGGCATCAGCGCCGACATGCGCACCCTGCACCAAAGCCACAGCGACGCCGCCCGTTTTGCCATCGACCTGTTTGCTCACCGCACCGTGCGCGAAGCCGGCGCCATGGCGGCCTGCCTGCAGGGGTTGGATGTGATCGCTTTCAGCGGCGGTATTGGCGAGCACGACGCCGCGCTGCGCCAGCAGGTCTGCCAGCAGCTGGGCTGGCTCGGGGTGCAGATTGAGCCCGCGCGCAACCAATCCGCCCTTGGCGATGCGGCGTGTGCCATACACAAGGGCCACAGCAGCATCGAAGTCTGGGTGATCCCTACCGACGAAGGCCGGGTCAGCGCACGCGAGGCCTTAGCCGTCGCATGAGCTTCTCCAAGGCGGTCACAGGGTCTTGGTATGCTTGGGGTCAGGCCCCACCATGACCCTTTCTGCCCAAGACTTTGACCCCTCCCGCGCTGAAGCCCGCCAGCAACGCCTGGCGCACCGGCTGGCGCACGCGATGGCCGCGGGTGGCTTGCAAGTGGTCTACCAACCAGAGGTCGACCTGCACACTGGGCAAGTCACTTCCTTGGAAGCCCTGTGCCGCTGGCACGACGAAGAGTTGGGCGCCGTGGCCCCCGATGAATTCATTGCCGTGGCCGAAGCCCGCGGGCTGATCATCAGCCTGGGTGAATACATGCTGCAGCGCGCGCTCGCAGATTTGTCTGCAGTGCTGCAGCGCTGGCCCGAAGCGCGCGTGGCCATCAATGTCTCTGGGCTGGAACTGGCGCGCCCCGATTTCGCCGACTACGTCCGTGCCCGCATCCAGGCGGTGGATGCGCAGCTCGCACAGCACCTCGAACTCGAAGTGACCGAATCGGTCTTCCACCACGATGTGCCCACCGTGCGCCAGCACCTGCTGGGCTTGCGCAGCCTGGGTTTGACGGTGGCCATTGACGATTTCGGCACCGGCCAGTCCAGCCTCTCACGGCTGCACACCCTGCCGTTTGACAAGATCAAGCTCGACCGCAGCTTTGTGCAGGCCCTGACCAATCCGATGGTGCAGGCCATTGTCGCCGCGATGGTCCGACTGGCCAAAGACTTTGACCGCCAGTTGGTGGTTGAAGGGGTGGAAACACCGGCGCAGGTGCAACAGCTGCAAGCGCTGGGCTGCAGCACTGTGCAGGGCTATCTGCTGTCTGCGCCTGCCTCATTGCAGGACTTGCTGGGCCAGACGTTCAAGCCCGCTTGATTTCTGCCGGGCTCAAAACGCCCGGGGCTTCTGCAGCTCGTTGACCAGCAGCAAAATGCGCGGCTCCACCACACTGAAGCGGATACCGTGGTGGTAGCCCGTGGTCTGGCCTGACTGGTCGCGCAAGGGCTGAACCGACTGGATGTCGGCGCGCAACACGAGGTGCTCGTCTGTGTTGGTGGCCACCAGATGAAAATCCATCGCCAGTCCCAGGGTGTCCCCCGGTGTGCCCAAGGCCACAGGCCCCACCAACGCGGCGCCGCCGCCGCTCAGATCCTGAAACTGGAAGTCCGCCTGGGCGGCGCCCACTGGCGCTTCAACAACGCGCACCGGCAAAGCACATTTGGCACGCTCGTGGGCCCGCAAACGGGTCTGACGGATGCTGTTTGGGCAGCTGAACATCATGTAGTTGCGCGGCTGCAGCAACAAGGCCTGCAAACGACTCTGGAACTCGTAGAGTGACACCCCGCAGAACACCCGGACATCGAACACTTGCCCCTCATTCAGTGACACCGTCCAACCGTTTTCGACCGGCACGCGCAACAAAATGAACTCTTGGTCGACATGGCCAATCAGCCTGGTGAAGTACTTTCTGGGCTGCGGAGCGGCCGTGATCAGCTGCACCGTTTGGCCAATGCGCAGGTCCATGTCGCTCAGCTTGACGCTCTGGGTCGCATCAGAGGGTTCGATCATGTCAAAAATGAGAAATTTATTCGTTTAATTAAATATGATAAGGCTTGTTGCCTTTTCATCCCAGCGAGAAATCCAAGTGCCCCACGCCCTAGCCCTGCCCTGGCGCCCCGTCTACAAAGGTCTGATGTGGCTGCTGTTCAGCCGTGTCCGGTTTGCTGAACGCGAGGAATACCAGGAGTTCCGCTACAAGTTGCTGATCGTGCTCATGGCTTCTGCCGCATTGGTCACGGGCTTCTTCATTCTGGGCACCCTCAGCGCGGTCAACCCCATCAGCCCAGCCCACCAGCGGTCCATGGTTTTTTTCACCGCTTCCACCACCGTGCTCTGGCTGGTGCTGCGTGCGCACCCCGAGCGCTTCAAACCAGTGGCATGGGCCTACGAAATCGTCAGCCTGTGGGAATCCACCTCTTCATTGCTCTACGTTTCCAGCGACGAGCTGCGCCTGATGTGGTTCTTCACCAACGTGCCAGGCGTGTTCATCTTGCTGGGCCGGCGCGCTGGCTGGCTCATCACCATCGGCACCATGCTCGGCTTGGCACTGGGCAACGCCCACCTGGATCGGCCCTATTCGCCCAACGCGATCGCCACTGCCCTGTTTAGCCTGCTTTACCTGGGCATCTTTTTTCACACCTATGTGAACCGCACGTTCTCGTATTTCTCGCGCATGCGCGACTACAACACCCGGCTGCAAGCCATGGCCAGCCACGACCCGCTCACCCAGGTCCTGAATGCCCGGGCCTACTACGCCGCCTGCGAACAACAGATCGCGCAAAGCCACCGCAGCCAGCAACCTTTTTCGGTGCTCTTTGTCGACCTCGACCACTTCAAGGCCATCAACGACACCCATGGCCACGCCGCCGGTGACGAGGTCCTGCGGGTCGTCGCCCGCACGCTGGGCGAACACCTGCGCCGATCTGACCTGCTCGGGCGCATCGGCGGCGAAGAGTTCTCCGTTTTCTTGCCTGACACCACACCGGCAGGTGCTCTGCAGGTGGCCGAGCACCTGCGCCTGGCCGTCCAGCAATGCCACCCCCGCATTGGGGATCTGACGCTGACCATCACGGCCAGCATCGGTGTGGCGTCTCGCAGCCCGGGCGCGCAAACCATGCAAGCCATTCAGCAACGGGCCGACGAGGCGATGTACGAAGCCAAAAAAGCGGGCCGCAACCGCGTCTCCACGCTGAAGACCAGCTGAGTTCAGCGCGACCCCTGCCAGTTGCCCTTGCGCTTCATGGTGCCCCAGCCGCGTTCTTTTTGGGTGGCCCAGCGGTACAGGCCCACAATGCGCCACCAGGCATGGAGTTGGCGGTAGCCCAGGTTTTCGCCAATGGCCAGCAGCACCAGCTTGAACATGTGCCCGACCTTGGGGTACATCTGGAAGGACAGCTGCTCCAGCAGCACTCCAGCCACACTCAGCAAGATGCCCAAGCCCAAGGACACCAGTAGGAACACCACAAACGCCGTCCATGAAATGAAGCCGGCCCACCAGGCGTAGCAGGTCCAGCCATAACCCAGCAGCTCCACCACGGGCCCCAGCCACTCGAACACCACCATGTACGGGAACGCCACCCAGCCGGGCCAGCCCCCACGGCGCGAGAACATCAGCCCCCAGTGGGCGTTCAGACTTTCAGACAAGCCTCGCTGCCAGCGGATGCGCTGGTTGCGCAAGGTCTGCCGGTCTTCGGGCACCTCGGTCCAGCACACCGGGTCGGGCACGAATTCGATGCGGTAAGGCTTGCCCTGTTCACGCAGCAGGTGGTGGATGCGCACCACCAGCTCCATGTCTTCGCCAATCGTGTGTGTGCGGTAACCCCCCACATCGATCACGGTTTGCTTGCGGAACACGCCAAACGCGCCCGAGATGATCAACATGGCGTTCACGCTCGACCAGCCCAAGCGGCCAAACAAGAAAGCCCGCAGGTACTCCATCACCTGAAACAACGCCCAGGGGTTGTGCGGCAGGTCGACCTTGTGCAGGTCACCGCCGCGCACGTCGCAACCATTGGCCGCACGGATGGTGCCACCCGTGGCCACCATCTCGGGCGAACGCAGGAAAGGCTTGACCACCTTCTGCAGACTGTCGCGCTGCAAGATGGAATCGGCATCGACCCCGCAAAACAGCGGGTAGCGCGAGGCGTTGATGCCCGCATTCAGTGAGTCGGCTTTGCCCCCGTTGCGCTTGTCGATCACCCGCAGCTTGCCGTGCCGGGTGGAGCGGTAAATGCCCAGCACCTCCTGCGTTGGAATCTGCACGCGGTCTGCCTCCGGAAAAGGCAAGAGACCAAACTGGTCGATCAGCACCTGCAGCGTCGCGTCCTTCGAGCCATCGTTGATCACGATGACTTCGTATTCGGCATAGGTCAGCTGCAGCAAGGACTCGACCGTGGCCACGATGGTGGTCTCTTCGTTGTAAGCCGGCACCAGCACGCTGATGGGCGGGGTCAGCAGCGAATACGACATGGGCAAGGCTTCGATCTCGCGGTAACGCTGGTTGCGGTACAAGGCCTGGGCCGCAAGGAGGCCGAGCAACAGGTAGATGCCGTGGATCGCCAAAAAATAGCTCACCATCAGCCAGGTGATGGTCTCTGCCCACATGTTCATGCGGGGCCTCCTTCGGCCAATACCGCCTGGAGCATGCCCAGGGCGTAGCGGTCCTCGGTGGCCGTCACGTGTTCGAGGACCTGCGCCTGGCCCATGCCAGGCAAGCGCAACAAGGCCTGCGCAGAGCGGTAACGCACCCACCATTGCGAATCGGTCACCAGCTTCAGCAGCAAAGGCAGATCTTGCATGCCGCCGATGTAGCCCAGTACGCGCGCCACCTGCGCCCGTACACGCCAGTCGGCATGCGTGGCATGCACAGCCACCGGCGCCGCGCCCTGCTCGCCCTGCACCAGCCGGATCGCAGCGATCAGCACCTCGGTGTCTTGCTCTGGCAACAGAAATGGCGCCAGCCAAGGCGTTGGCATCTGCAGCTTGAGGGCACGCGCCAAACGCAACCAGGCCAGCACTTGGCTCAGGTTCGCTGACACATCCGGGCGGTGGCCTTGCATGGCACCGTGCAAAGGACGCCGAAACGCCTTGAGCATCACCGACGCCAGTGACAAGTCCAGCCCTTCAAACGCCAGCAAGGCCCGGACCACGGCATCGGCATGCGCGGCTTCATTGATCTCGAGCAAGGCACGGCCCGCATACACCACCGAATGGTTGCTGCCACGCGAGAGTCGCTCCAGCAGCAGCGGCGCGCTGGTGGCATCGCGCAGAAAACCCAGCGCCAGCAGCCCCACCATGCGTTCGGAATAGTGCGTGCTGCGCAGCCGCTGCAAAGCCATCTCGCGGCAGCCCATGACCATGCCCAAATCCGCCAGCCTTTGCCGGGAAGGCCCATGCACCAGCATCTGGCTGTGCAGCCAAAGCTTCATGAAGGGCCAGCGCTCTCGCGCAGCCAACTGCGGCAATTGCGACAGCACATCGTCTCCGGCCATGCAGCGCATCAGCAGCGGGCGCCAGCGTGCCTCGAACGCGGCCATGCGCGGCCCATTGCGCCAGCGCACCCAACGCAGCACCAACAGGCCCAGCACGATCAAGCCCACCAGAGCCAGCGACAGCCACGCCAACCCCCAGGCCATTTCGATCGAGAAATCAGGAGCCTTGGGCATGTTCATGCCCCGCTTTGCTGCACACGGGACAACAGCCGCGTCAAACGCGCCATGAACTCTTCGGGGTTGAAGGGTTTGGTCACGTAGTCGCTGGCCCCAGCCTGAAACGCCCGTGCAACCTCTGCACCGGCATCGAGTGCACTGAGCACCAACACCGGTACATCGGCCCATGCCGGGCAAGCCTTCATGCGTTCGAGCACCTGCATGCCACTGACCTGGGGCAGCATCAGGTCCAGCACCACCGCGTCAGGCACTTGGCCGGCCTCCAGCCAATCCAGCGCCGCCTGTCCATCGGCCACACGGCTCACCTCCAAGTTCTGGCGCGCCAGCATGAAGTTCAGCAGCGAAGCCATGAACGCGTCGTCTTCAATGACCAGGATCGAATGTTTTTCTTGCTGCATACCATTTCACCGCTGCAACCACTGGCGGTAACTGCCGTAGTGGTGAATCACAAACCCCGCAAACGCGGGTTCGTCTTGGAGAGCCTGGCGCACCAGTGCAAGTTCTTGTTCCATTTGCGCTGGGCGCTTGTGGAAAAAACTCAGCTTGCGGATCTCGCTGTCCGAAGTCTCGATGCCCAGCATCACCCGCTTGCCGATCTTGCGGCCATAGGCCAGTTCGTCTTGGGCATGGCTGAGGATGCCGTCGGGCCCATGCGCATGGTCGCGGTAGTCCATCAGCACCACGTGGTCATAAATGTCTTGCAGGTGCTCGCTGGCCGGCTTGGTCTGCCCGGCATGTCGCACGGGAATGCTGTCGAGCCAAAACGCGATGGCCGGTCCGATTTGAATGGGTGAATTCATCTGGCGCTTGAGCGCCATCCAGGCCTCACTGAGCGCCATGAACATCTGCAAATACTGCTCGCGTCGGCTCGACCAATCGTCCAGCACATGCGGCTCGATGTCGAGGTTGATACCGTCAAAGCGCGCCTCAGGCGCTGCGGCCTGGTTGTAGTCCAGCACCCGCTGCACCATCTGTAAGGCTTTGTCGCGGTTTTCCGGGAAGATGTAGCGCTCGGTGTGCAGCGGCCAAGAACCCAGCAAGGCATGCACCCGCAGGCCCTGGCGGTGCAGCTGCCCAATCCACTGCGCATAGCGTTTCGGCTGCTGCAGCAAAAGGTGGCGGTCGTCGTGGGCATCGGCATACAGGTACACCGTGTCAATGCCCTGCCGCTTGAAAAAGCGCAAGGCATCGGCGGCTCGGTCGCTGCGCTCCAGCATGGCGTAGGCATCTTCTTCCCACACCCAGACCGCACGCTGGGCATGGCCGCTCAGGGCCAAGGCCCACAGCAGCAGCGCCAGCACCCAAGGCCATTTAACGCGGTACAGGCACATGGTATTGGCCCTTGCCAATGGGGCGTCCAGTTTCGGGATGCGACACGATCAGCGACAAAAACAAAGGCCCGGTCGGCAATTGCGAAGGCTTCAGACTGAGCGCGACCTGCTGCGACTGCCCTGCCGCCAAGGCCATGGCCTGGCCCGAGGCTTCGGCCAACTCACGACCACTGGCGTCTGTCAAAACCAGCAGCGGCACAAACACCGGTGACTTCTGCCCGCCCTGCACACTGAACAGGCCTTGCGCGCTCAGGCTGCCATCAGACGCCAGGCTGCCCTCGGCCTTGGACACCACCACCCCCTCGATCTGACGCACGCGGTGTGCGGGCTCCAGCGTGCGGCCAGCCGCGCTGTACATGGCCCGCGCTGACCGCGCAGGTTCAGCCACCAGCTTGCCCGAGCGTTCAAGGGTCGCCAGGTTGGCGCGAATCGCGGCAAACTCCGTGCGCATGGCCTGCGCCAGCACTGGGTTTTCTTCGGGCGCTGTCACCAAGCCATCTTGCAGGCTCATCAGGCGGTCTTGGGCCAGGTAATACTCGCCAGACACATAGTCGCTCAGTTCGGTCTTGGTCTGCTTAAGCGGCAAGGCGTGCAGGTTGCGCCACTGGGGGTGCACATCGAGCCCCGCGCCCATCCAGTGCACGCGCTGCGGCATGGGCATGGCGTAGCGCTGCGACAGCATGGCCAGCAAGGCAGGAGCGATGTCAAAGTGCGACGACAGCGCCTTGATGCGCTGCGGTGCGCGCAACCGGGGCGAATGCACGATGAGAGGCACGTGGTAGCGCTCGATGCGCGAAGCCATTGGGATCTCGGGCAAGCGGTGATCGCCCGTGATCACCAACACCGTGCTCTGCCATTCCGGTTTGTTTTGGATGCGGGCAAAAAAGCGCCGCAGCACCTCGTCGGTGTAGAGGATGCTGGCATAAATGTCTTGCTGTTTGAGGTAAGCCCTCCGCTCGGCCGCAGGCACCCCCAGCTGTTGCAGACGGGCCTCGACCTTGGCGCGGTAGGCCGCGATTTCAGGAAAGGTGAACGGCGTGTGCATGCTCATGGTCTGCACCACCGTGACCGAAGGCGCGCGAGGCATGGGCCGCGCCAGCACGGCATCCATCAGGTCGCCGTCTGGGTAACCCCATTCACTCACCTTTTGCGCGGGTGGCGCGAAATCCTTGGCGCTCCAGAAGGTCTGCACACCGCTACTGGCCATAAACGCGCCCTGGTGGTCAAACGCTAAATCGGTGCCGCTGAAGTAGCGCAGGCTGTACCCTTGCGCCTGCAGCAGGCTCAACAGGTTGTCGTGCGCGATGATTTGCTGGCCATAGGGCCCGAAGGGCAGCGACCCGAACACACTGGGCAACACGGCAAACGTGCGCCCTTGCGTAGCCAGAAAATTCTCCCAATACAGCGAGCGCCCGGCCAGCTCGTCCAGAAAAGGGGTGAAGCTGCCCAGCCGCGCCCCAGGCCCCGAGAAGCTTCGACCCAACCCTTCAACCACCACGAACACCAGGTTCGGCGGTGCCTTGGGGTCCAGATCAAACAAAGGGCCCAAGGTGTCGGGCGTGGTTTCGGCATGCTCGAACGGATACTCGCCCGAAGCTGTGGGCAAGGCCGTGGCCTGCCCTGCCAACACATCGCCCAGCCAAAACCCCAGCTTGTTGCTCGCCAGCGCTGCGCGATCGCTTAGCGCATCGGCCAGCTGCCAAGGTAGCAAGCCCGAACCTGCCACACACAAGCCCAGCACACCCGCAACAACCCGCCCTGACCTCGGCCCAGTCCACCCAGCCAACGGACGAGCCAAAGGCCCCCAAAGCGCCAGCAGGCCCACCGCCAGGGCCAGCAGCATCGGGCAGGGCAAGGTGATTTGCGCACCCGCCACCGTGGTGTACAGCTCCTGCCATGAATAAGCCAACAGATCGCGTCCCAGCGGGACGCCGGCCACTAAAAAATACAGCTCCAACCCCAACAGCACCACCAGCAACAATGTGCCCAGCAAGGCCAGCACCCAGCGTTGGGCGCGCTGCGGCAGGGCGAGTACTGGCCACACCAGCGCCACCCACACCAGCACCGCACGCGGCAACAGCAAGGCATCGCCAGCCAGCATCTGCACCAGCACAGCCACCGGGGCCTCCGCCGTCCACCACTGGGCCAGGCTCAGCAGCGCCATGCCCAGCGCCAGCGCGGGCCAGGGCGACAACAACCCGCCAAGCAGCGTCAAACCTTGCAGGGCTTTCAACGTCACCACCTGCGCGTCAGACCTATGCCCGCATCCGTGGCCCTGACGCCATTGCCACTGCTGTCCATGGAACGGCTGGCGCTGAGCTTGAAGCCCCAGTCACGCGTGACAAAGTGGTACCACACCAGTCCACGCGAATCCGAGCGCGAAGACTGGATCAGGGCGCTGCTGAAATCGTCGCTGCGGCCACGCGAAAGGTTGGCCTCTACATAGTGGTCGGCATCACCCTCGTAGTAGTAGCGCACAAAGAGTCGGTCCCCCGATCCAGAAGACGAATCGGACTTGACCCGCTGGTGGCGCCAGCGCGCGAAAAAGTTGCCCCAGTACTTGCCGACGGAAATGCCGTCAATGTTCACCCCAGAGCCAAAGCCCAGGTGGTCATGGCTTGCCGCCAACTCCCAGCCACCGCCCACGTTTTGGTAGAGCTCGGCGCGCCACGAACGCGCCGGGTACAGCTCGGGCGCATCGGTGTATTGGTAACGCACATTGGCGTAAGCGCCTTGCCACAGGCGCGGGTAGGCGTCCACCGCCCAGGCCTGGTCGTTGTACCCGTAGCGGCGCAGCCCTAGACGCTCAACAGCAATCGAGCCCAGCTCGCCATAGCGCCGCACCGAAAGGCTGTTTCCATGGGCGCTGGACGAACCCGAGGCTGTGCGGGACAAACCGCCAGACACCGCCCATTGGTAGGCTTGTGTGGGCGCCACCGGGTTGAGCGTTTCAGACGTCAGCGCGACCAAAGATTTGGCCCGCAGCTGCGCCACCTGAGCATCGTTGGGGCGCAGCACCGCCAAGCGGGCATAGGCATCGGCTGCGGCAGCCGTCCGGTCATTCCAGCGGTACACATCGGCCAGCGCCGACCAGGCGTCGGCATAGCCCGGGGCCAGCGCAACAGCTTTTTCAAGGTCGGTCATCGCCTCTGGCCACAGGGCCTGGCGGGCATTGGCCAGCCCACGTCCCAGCCAATGGTCTGGGTCACCCGGAGAGCGCTCGATCAAAACCGTGTAGGCCGCAGCCGCCTGTTGCGCCTGCCCTTGCCGCAACAACTGCCGCGCGGCATCGGCATCCTGCGCCCATGCGCCCACAGCCACCAACGCACTCGCGCCGAGGAGCCAGGTTTTGAGACCTCTCATGATTTCATCCCACGCTGCAACCGTGCTCACACCGATGGTGCATCGGCTGCTTACGGTTTTTACATTTTTTATGATTTTACAAATTAGAAATCATCAAAAAAACGCCCGACCAAAGGTCGAGCGTTTTGCTGAGGCATGGATTCCCCGGTCAAGCCGGGGAACGACACCGTATTTGTCATCCTCGGGCTTGACCCGAGGATCCATGAATCAACACCGGCCCTTGAGCCAGTCTGCAAATTCACCGCCCACTTCGGCGTGCTGCACGCCCAGGTCCACCGTGGCTTGCAGAAAGCCCAGCTTGCTGCCGCAGTCGTAGCGGGTGCCTTGGTAGCGGTAGGCAAACACTTTTTCGCGGCGCAGCAGCTGGGCAATGCCGTCGGTCAGCTGGATCTCGCCACCCACACCACGGGGAATGTTCTCGAGCTCATGGAAGATGCCCGGCGTGAGGATGTAACGCCCAGCCACCGCCAGAGTGCTCGGCGCTACCTCGGGCGCCGGTTTTTCAACGATGCCGGTCACATCGACCACACCGTCTTGCACCACACCGCCGCTCACGATGCCGTAGCGCTTGGTGTGTTCGCGGGGCACGTCTTGCACCGCCAAGATGCTGCTGCGCCAGTGCGCAAACTGCTCCACCATTTGCTTCATGATGGGCGTTTTGCCGACCATCAGGTCGTCGGCCAGCAGCACGGCAAAGGGCTCACCGGCCACCAATTCTTTGGCGCACAGCACCGCGTGGCCCAGGCCCAGGGCACGCGGTTGGCGCACATAGGTGCAGAGCATGTCATCGGGGGCAATGCCACGCGCCACCTCGAGCAGCGCGGTCTTGCCCGCCATCTCGAGCTCGGTCTCGAGTTCGTAGGCGGTGTCGAAATGGTCTTCCACGCTGCGCTTGGTGCGGCCCGTGACGAAGATCATCTGGCGAATGCCTGCCGCATAGGCTTCTTCGACCGCGTACTGGATCAGCGGCTTGTCCACCACTGGCAGCATTTCTTTGGCACTGGCCTTGGTGGCCGGCAAAAAACGGGTGCCCAAGCCCGCGATGGGAAAGACGGCTTTGCGAACAGCTTGCGATTTCATAACGGTAGTGTACGCAATGGATCCCATGGAAGGTCCCAGGTCACGCCCCACAATCCGCGACAATCAGACCCATGACCCTGAACACCATGTCCATCAAAAACGTCTCTCTCCTCCCCATCGCCCTGGCCATTGCAGCAGGCGCCCTGTTGCCCAGCTCGGCCGCTTTGGCCGCCAAAGAGCACGCCAGCAAGCCAGCCGCACACAAAACTGCCAAAAAGGCCGCCCCGCAAAAGAAAGCCGCTGCCACCAACGCCCTGCCGCCGCTGGCCGCAGACACCGCTTTGGCCGGCGAAGCGCCGGCGCTGCCGGCCAAAGCCTGGCTGCTGATGGACTACGACTCGGGCGAAGTGCTCGCCTCGGCCAATGCCAACGAAGCCTTGCCGCCCGCCTCGCTCACCAAAATGATGACCAGCTACCTGGCCGAGCAAGCGCTGCGCTCGGGCAAGCTCAAGCCCACCGACATGGTCTCGGTCAGCCAAAACGCCTGGTGCCGCGGCTCGAGCACCGAGTCCTGCATGTACCTGCCGCTCAACGGCCAGGCCACAGTGATTGACATCCTGCGCGGCATCATCATCCAGTCGGGCAACGACGCATCCAAAGCACTGGCCGAGCACATGGCCGGCTCCGAAGCAGGCTTTGCCAAGCTGATGAACGCTGAAGCCCAACGCCTGGGCATGACCAACACGAACTTCGTCAACCCCACCGGCTTGCCCGATCCAGCGCACAAATCGTCAGCGCGTGACCTCGCCATCCTGGCGCGCGCCATCATCCGCGACGGCGCCGACTATTACCCGATCTACGCCGAGCGCGAGTTCAAATACAACGGCATCAAGCAAGGCAACCGCAACGCCCTCCTCTACACCGACCCCACCGTGGACGGCCTCAAAACCGGCCACACCGAAGAAGCCGGCTACTGCCTGGTCACCTCGTCCAAGCGCGACAACATGCGCCTGATCACCGTCATCCTGAACACCCACAGCGCCCAGGCGCGTGCCGACCAAACGCGCACACTGCTTGGCTGGGGCTTCAGCAAATTCGAAAAGGCCACCCCGATCCAGCCCAACACGGCAGTCGCCGCCGCCAAAGTCAGTCTTGGCAAGGCCGACACCGTGGCCGCAGGCTTGGCCGCCCCCTGGCTACTGACCGTACCGCGCGGCCAGCAGGTGCAAACCACGGTGGAGCTCCAGCCGGGGCTGGAGGCCCCGGTAGCCAAAGGCGCCGTGATCGGCAAGGTCATCGCCACATCCAACGGCAAGGCTGTGGGTGAGGCCCCACTCGTGGCGCAGGCTGATGTGGAACGTGCAGGCCTGTTGCTGCGGGGTTGGAAGCACGTGATGAGGCTGTTCGGCAAATAAAGGCGGGGGGGCACTGGGTCGGTGTTTACTTGCCCACCCCGATGCCGAAGCCCACGCCCATGAAGACTTCTTTGGCGATCTCACCGTTGGGGGTTTCGGTGCCACCGCAGTAGACCGAAATGTCAGAGGCCTCCAGGTGGTCTACCGTGTCCAGGCCAGCGTTGACCACCAGCATGGGCAAAAACAGGCTGCCGCCGCTGAGCAGCACCGCCACTGGACTGGCCATGACACGCGTTTGTTTGATGTTGTCGTGCAGCTGCGCACGCCCCATCGCCATCTGGCATTCGCGGCTGGCGTAACGGGGGTGCGACATGTCCAGGTTCGATGCGGTTTTGCGCGACTGGCTGGTGCAGGCGCTCAGGGCCAGGCACGCCAGCAACACAGAACAAAGGGTGCGTCGGGCAGGTCGATTCATCGGTACCTCAGAGCGTGAGCTCGCTCACCTCGCCACCGCGCACCGAAAACTGCAGCAGCGCGGTTTGCGCCTCGACCAGCACGCGGGCGGCGCGGTCGTTGTAGGCGTTGGCCTTGAGCCAGTCGGCTTCTTGCTGCAGGGCGTCTTGGCCGATCAGGCTGGTCCACCAGACGCGGTTGTCGTTGTCCCAGCGGTAACCGCGCGCCTTGAGCGCGTCTTTGGCATCAAAGGGGGCACCGGTGGCGCGGAGTTTGTAGCGGGTGGCGCTGGCGCCTTGCAGCAGGTGCTGCAAACCACTGTGGCCATTTTTGAGCGGTGCGGCCAGCACCTGCAGCAGGGCATGGCAATCGACCAGGGCGCGGTGGGCGTCGTAAAACCAGCCGCGTTCGTGCGCCAGAAATTCCAGCTTGGCCGAGCCGCTGCCCTGGGCTTTCCAGTCGATGCCGGCGAACGAGCAGTTCCAGGCGCGGGTGGCGAACACGGGCAGACGGGCTTCGACAAAGGGCCGGTCAAAGCCGGCGTTGTGCGCCACGATCAGGTCGGCCGCCTGCACCAGCTCGGCCACACGGGCATCGTCGATGCGCTGGCCACGCACCATGCTGTCGTCAATGCCGGTGATCTCGGTGATGGCGCTCGGGATGGGTTTGCCCGGGTCTTCAAACGATTCGTAGGTGGTGACCGGGCCGACCGGCTGGCCGGTGGCGGTGTCGACCAGCACGCTGAGCATGGCCAGCTCGATGATGCGCTCGTTTTTGGCGTCCAGGCCGGTGGTTTCGGTGTCGAGCACGATGACGCGCTGGGTCTCGCCGGTGGGGGCAGTGCCCCAGTCGTCACGCGGCACCAGGCGGCGCAGGACTTTGTAGTTGGGGTGAGCGTCCAGCGCCTGGGCCATGGCGTCGTGGGAAAGGGTTTCAGCCCCAGCCGTAAGCTGGCGCGGCGTGGATGCTTTGGACTTGGCGGCAGGTTTGGCAGGGGCTTGGGCGGGCACCGCGCCTTGCGACGCGGCATCAAAGCCGAAGCTCATTTGCTCGGTGGTAGTCATGCCTCATTGTAGGAGCGGGACACCTGGATCCTCGGGCTTGACCAAGGAGTCCAGGCCTCACTCCGTCTTGGCGCCGGCTTTGTACCAGCGGGCGATCAGCTGGCGTTCTTCTTCAGTGATGTTGGTGGCGTTGTTCAGCGGCATCTGGCGCGTCACGCTGACTTGCTGGTGGATGCCTTGGGCGTTGGTGCGCACACCATCGGTCTGGTCCAGGCGAATGCCTTTCATTTGTGCGGCTTCGCCGTGGCACATGTAGCAACGCTGTTCAAGCACTTGTTTGACCTGTGCAAAGCTCACCGGTGCAGCGTCGGCCGCAGGCGCGGCCACAGGGGCGGGCTTGAGCAACACGATGACGACCAGGATCAGCACGGTGCCGACTGCGGCAAAGGGCCAGGGGTTCTTGGCGCGGCCCAGGTGGTAGCCGTGGCGCTGCACGAAGAACTGGCGGATCAGCGCACCGGCAAACATCATGACGAACAGCAGCACCCAGCGGTGTTCGTGCGTGTACAGAAAGCTGTAGTGGTTGCTCAGCATCGCAAAGATGACGGGCAGCGTGAAGTAGGTGTTGTGCACGCTGCGCTGCTTGCCGCGCTTGCCGTGGATGGCCAGGGCCGCGGCATCGTACTTCTCGCCACTGGTCATGGCGGCCACCACTTTGCGCTGGCCAGGAATGATCCAGAAGAACACGTTCGCACTCATGGCGGTGGCGATCATGGCGCCTACTAGCAAGAAAGCGGCGCGGCCAGCAAAGAGCTGGTTGGCCGCCCACGAAGCGAAAGCGACCACGATGATCATGAGGCTGGCGACGATGAGTTCACCGTTCTTCTTGAAGCCAAAGAGGCGGCAGACCGCGTCGTAGACGAACCAGAAGGCCACCAGGAAGCCCACGGCAGCAAAGCCGGCGGTGGCGGGCGCCCAGTCCATGAGCGATTTGTCGATCAGGAAAGTGCCGGCGTTCCAGAGGTAGAGGACCGTGAACAGCGCAAAGCCTGATAACCAGGTGGAGTAGCTTTCCCAATAGAACCAGTGCAGCTTGGTGTGGATCTTTTTCGGCGCGACCATGTACTTTTGCGGGTTGTAAAAACCGCCGCCATGCACGGCCCACATGGCCCCGTCCACGCCTTTTTCGAGCAGGTCGGGCGAGGTGGGTTTGAGCAGGTTGTTGTCCAGAAAGACAAAGTAGAAGGACGAGCCGATCCAGGCGATCGCGGTGATGACGTGCACCCAACGCAGCAGCAGGTTGGCCCAGTCGAGCAGATAAGCTTCCATGAGGATGGCTCCAGGACGGCTCACCACTGCGGGCTCTGTGAGCAGTCAGTCGGTCGCGAACCTGCACCGGAGACCGGTGTGGGCGCCGCTGCGACCAGTGCACCGAAGTGTATACAGTTTTTGTCGGCAAATCCAGTCGCCTGAGACTACGGGCTAACCCGCAGTCTGCAGCAGCTGGGCAGCGACCGAAATGGCGATCACTTCGGGTTCTTTGCCGGTGATGCCAGGGATGCCGATCGGGCAGGTGATGCGGTCGATTTCGGCAGGGCTGAAGCCACGTTCCTCAAGGCGGTGGCGGAAGGTGGCCCATTTGGTTTGGCTACCGATCAGGCCGACAAAAGGCAGGTCATCGCGCTCGCGGATGCGGCGCAGGCAAGCGATGACGATGTCCAGGTCTTCGGCATGGCTGAAGCTCATGATGAGCACGCGGCTACCGGGGGCCAGGTCAGCGACGGCGGCCTGCACCGGGCTGGAGTGCTCGCACTCAACGCCTTCGGGCACATCGGCTGGGAAGATCTCGTCGCGGCTGTCGATCCAGCGCACGGCAAAAGGCAAAGGGGCCAGGGTGTGCACGATGGCGCGGCCCACATGGCCGCCGCCAAACAGGGCCAGGGGCTGGCGCACCGGGCTGAGCAGCTGAGCCACCCGCGGGGCGTCGGCAGCGCCCACACGTTCAAAACCCAACTCCACTGCGCCGCCACAGCATTGGCCCAAGCTGGGGCCGAGCACGTGGCGGATCTGCAGCGCCTGCGTTTCACCTGCCAGCAGGCGGCGGGCGTGGGCCATGGCCTGAAACTCGAGGTGGCCGCCGCCGATGGTGGCGGCAAAGGCATCGGCAAAGACCAGCATGCGCGTGCCGCTGCCGCGCGGCACGGAGCCTTTCACACCAAGCACGGTGACGAGGACGGCGGGCGATTGGCCCAGGCGTTGGAATGCGGTGCGCAGCGGGATCAAGAGACTTCCTGTTGCAAAGGGTCAAGCTGTCCAAAGAGGAAACTGCCACAATCGGCAGATCGGGTTTGCGGAGTATGCACGCGATGAAGCACTTGACCGGATTGTCCCCCTGGCGTTGGGCCAGCGCCAGCAGCCTGGCCGCGGCGCTGCTGGCCTTTTTGCAGGGCTGCAGCACGCCGCCGGCCCCACCACCCCAGGCGGCCAAGCCCAGTGCCCCCCCGACCGAACCGCTCGCAGCCAAGGTGTCGCAGGCACGCACCCCCAAGGACTACCGCCGCGACGCGGCCAGCCACCTGTACGCCAACCAGTCGAACAAGATTTACAAGGGCCGCTTGCCCCCCATGCTGTACGCGGTGGGCGTGCTGAACGTGGACATTGACCGCCGTGGCCAGGTCCAGGCCCTGAACTGGCAGCGCGCGCCCAAGCACGCACCCGAGGTGATGGCCGAGATCGAAAAAATGGTGCGCGCCGCTGCGCCCTACCCGGCGCCCCAACACATGGGCAAGGTCAGCTACACCGATGTGTGGCTCTGGCACAAGAGCGGGCAATTCCAGCTTGACACGCTGACCGAAGGGCAAGACTGAGGACCAGGGGATCCCCCCTCAATCGTCTTTGACTTCCACCTGGTGGTGTTCGAGCTGCACCACGGCTGGACGCCCCAAGATTTCGAGCAAAACGGCCACGCGTTTGCTCGACACGTTCTGGATCAGACCTTCCACACCGCCCAGCGCCGTGTGCTTGATGCGCACGGTCTGGCCGGGCTTGAGGTTGCTCAGTTCGAGCAGGGTCGCGTGGTTGCGGTCTTCTTCGAGCTGGCGGATGCGGTGCAGCAGTTCTTCGCCAATGACGGCCGGCTCAAAACCAAAACGCACGATGGTGGTGATGCCTTTGGTGCTTCGGACGACCGAAATGCTTTGCCCGGCTTTGCCCGGCCGGAAAAAAAATGTAGCGCGGGAACATGGGCTCGAACACGCTGACAGGCCCCAGCTCGGTTTTCTTGAATTTCTTGTAGAGCGGCAAATAGGCTTCGAAGCTTTGCTGCTCCAGGTTGACCCGGGCGATTTCTTCCTGGCGGGGTTTGGTGTAGGCCAGATACCAATCGTTGGGCTTGGTTTCTTCTTGCGAGGACATGAATATCGGGAACCAGGAAAATCGGCTGTTCACCCTTCGACAAGCTCAGGGCAAATGGGGAATCAGGCCGATATTGTGGCTCAAAAAAACAAACCCCGCCGAAGCGGGGTGGTGGACAGCGCGAGAGCGATGATCAGGCGATCGCGAACTGGGCGCGGTCTTTGCCTTCGATCCACTTGGGGGCTTTGCCACGGCCGGTCCAGGTTTGGCCGGTGGCGGGATCGCGGTATTTGGCGGCCACTTTGCTGCCACCGGCCTTGGGGCCAGCGGATTTGCCGGCACGGCCGGGGAAGACGTCACGCACGGTCAGGCCGTTTTCGGCGATGATTTCGCGCACTTTGGCCACGGCGGCGGCAATTTCATTTTGACGGGCGTCGGCAATGGCTTTTTCAATGGCTTCGCGTTGCGCGAGCAGGTCTTTAAGGGATTGGGACATTTAAATAGCTCCTAATAATTGGGAAATTTGAATATATCAGAAAATAAAGCCGGCAGATCAATGCACATTAACCAGGAATATCAAAGGATATTTATTGATTTTGATATTAAGCTGATGGTTATGAAGGATTTGAAAGCTGATTTTCAGTTTCAAACCCGCATGGCCAGCACTTTGTCGATTCGGCGCCCGTCCAGGTCGATGATTTCAAAATCCCAGTTTTCGAGCCGGACTTTCTCACCGGTTTGGGGCAGACGGCCCAGCACCAACAGCAACAGGCCAGCCAAGGTGTTGTAACGCCCACGGTCTTCGCCAGGCAAAACACTCAGCTCCAGCCGGGCCTTGAGCTCGGACACGGGCATCAGGCCATCGAGCAACCAGGAACCGTCGTCGCGCAAGGTGGCCCAGGCTTCGGTTTGGGTTTCGGACTTGAGTTCGCCGGTGATGGCCTGCAGCAAATCGAGCGGGGTGACCAGGCCCTGCACCTCGCCGTATTCGTCCACCACAAAGACCATGCGACTGCTTTGGTCGCGCAGGCGCTCCAGCAATTCCATGCCGCTCTGGGTTTCGGGCACAAAGTCTGCCGGGCGCGCAAAGTGTTCGATCGGGCGCTCTTCGCCTGCAGGCAAGGTCAGCAACTGCGCCAGCCCAATGACGCCTTGCACATGGGCCAGGCCTTCACGGCACACCGGGTACCAAGAGTGCTGCTCTTGCGGCGACAGGGCGTGGACTTGCGCGAGCGCCTGCGCGGGGGTGGCGCTGGCATCGAGCCAGACGATGTCGGTGCGCGGCGTCATCATCGAGGTCAGCGGCCGGTCGTCCAGGTGGAAGACGTTGCGCACCATCTGGTGTTCGTGTTCTTCGATCAGGCCAGCCGACACGCCTTCGGCCAGGCTGGCGGTGATCTCTTCTTCGGTGACTTCCTGGCCACGCTGGTTGTTGATGCGCATGAGGCGCAGCACGCCCTGGGTGGAGACGCTCAGCAGCTTGACGAAAGGCCCGGCCATGCGGGCCAGCGTGGTCATGGGGCGGGCCACCCAACGGGCCACCGCCTCGGGATACATCTGGCCGATGCGTTTGGGCACCAGCTCGCCAAACACGATGGTGATGCAGGTGATGGCCGTGACCACCACCGCCGTGGCCGTGACACTGGCCGCGCCTTCGCTCAGGCCCCAGCCATTCAAAACCCGACTCAGGCCAGCGCTGAAAGCCGCCTCGCCCACGATGCCGTTGAGCATGCCGATCGAGGTGATGCCCACCTGCACCGTGGACAAAAACTGGGTGGGCTGCTCGAGCAGTTGCAGGGCGGCGGTGGCGCCTTTGTCGCCCCCCTCCTCCATGGCCGCCAGCCGCGCCTTGCGGCTGGACGCGAGCGCCATCTCCGACATGGCAAACGCGCCATTGAGCAGGGTCAGAAAAACGATGAGCAAAACATCCATGCCAGCCATTGTGCCTGTGCGGTGTGAATGCCACGACAATCCGGTCATGGCTGTTTATTTGATAGGCGATGTGCAAGGCTGCGACGAGGCCCTGGGCCGCTTGTTGCAAACCATCGATTTCTCGCCAAGCCGCGACACGCTGTACCTGCTGGGGGATTTGGTCAACCGCGGGCCCGATTCGGTGGCGGTGTTGCGCCGGTTGATGGCCTTGGGCGGTGCGGCGCGCTGCGTGCTGGGCAACCACGACCTGCACGCGCTGGCGGTGGCCGCCGGGGTACGCCGCCCCAGCCGCATGGATACGCTGCAGGGCCTGCTCCAGGCCGATGACCGCGAAGTTTTGCTCGCTTGGCTGCGCCAACAGGCCATGGCCTTGCAGGCGCGCGGCGTACTGATGGTGCACGCGGGCGTGCTGCCGCAGTGGAGCGCGGCCGACACCCTGGCCTGTGCGGCCGAGCTGGAGGCGGTGCTGCGCGGCCCAGGCTGGGTGGGCTTTTTGTCGCAGATGTACGGCAACGAGCCTGCCCGCTGGGACGACACACTGCAGGGCATGGACCGGCTGCGCGTGGTGGTGAACGCCCTCACCCGCCTGCGCTTTTGCAGTGCCGACGGCACCATGGAGTTCGACACCAAAGAAGGCGCAGACGGTGCGCCCGCAGGCTTCATGCCCTGGTTTGAGGTGCCAGGGCGCCGCACGGCCCAAGAGGTGGTGGCGTTTGGCCATTGGTCCACACTGGGTTGGCTGGACCGACCGGATGTGATGGCACTGGACACCGGCTGTGTGTGGGGCGGCTGCCTGAGTGCGCTGCGCTTGAACCCCGGGGGTGGCCACGAGCTGCTGCAGGTGCGCTGCCCCCAAACGCAGGTGCCGGGCTTGTGACGGCACGGTTGCTTCAAGAATCCCGGGTATAAATCCAAGCTGTGTCTGCAACCTTGTCTTTTGATCCCCGCGAAGTGCCTGTGGTCGCTGTCGACCGGCATTTGCCCGCCGTGCCGGCCGAGCGCCTGCACGCCCAGGCCTTGCGGGCGCGTTTTGCCGCGCCCCCGGCGTGGGTGCCCGAGGTGGTGCGCGAGCCGAAGTTTTCGGAGCGGCCACCGGCCGATGCCGCCGTGCTGGTGCCCCTGATCCAGCGCGAGGCGGGTTTGTCGGTGCTGCTGACGCAACGCACCGCGCATTTGCCCACGCATGCGGGCCAGATCGCGTTTCCGGGTGGCAAGGTCGACGAACACGACCAAGGCGTGCGCGCCGCGGCGCTGCGCGAAACCCACGAAGAAGTGGGCTTGCACCCGCGCCATGTCGAGGTGATTGGCCAGCTGCCGGTGTACACCACGGGCACCGGCTTTCATGTGACGCCGGTGGTGGCGTTGGTGCAAGCGCCTTTCGAGTTGCAGCCCAATCCGGGCGAGGTGGACGCGGTGTTCGAGGTGCCACTGAGTTTTTTGATGAACCCGGCCAACCACCGCCGACACGCCTTTGACTGGCAAGGCCGGCAGCGGCAATGGTTTTCCATGCCTTATCTGCAAACCTTGCCCGATGCGGCAGAGCCGATCGAGCGCTTCATTTGGGGTGCCACGGCGGGCATGCTGCGCAATTTCTACCGATTCCTGCTGGCCGAGGAGGCCAGCCACGCAGGACTGGAGCGTCCATGAGTTTCTTTGCCATTTTCCTGGCGCTGGTGCTGGAGCAGGCACGGCCGCTGGGCGTTGACAACCCGATCCACCGCGCGGTGGAGGCCTGGACAGGCTGGGTGGCGCGCACGCTGGACGCTGGAGTGCGGCACCTGGCCTGGGCCACCTGGGGCATGACCGCGCTGGTGCCTGCCGCGGTCGCTTTGCTGGTGCATGCGCTGGTCGATTGGGGCGTAGGCTGGTTTGCAGCGGTGCTGTGGAACGTGGCCCTGCTGTACGTGACGCTGGGTTTTCGCCAGTTCAGCCACCACTTCACCAACATCCGCGATGCGCTGGACGAAGGCGATGAACAAAAAGCCCGTGAACTGCTGGCCCAGTGGCAACAGGTGCAGGTGGGTGACATACCGCGCAGCGAGATCGTGCGGCATGTGATCGAATTTTCGGTGGTGGCCGCACACCGCCATGTGTTTGGCGTGTTCTTCTGGTACGCCGTGTTGTCGGTGGTGGGCCTGGGGCCTGCGGGTGCGGTGGTCTACCGCCTGGCCGAATACGTGCAGCGCCGCTGGCAACGCGAACAGGGCGCCGATGGGGGCGTCAGCACCCTGCTGGCCCAGGTGGCCCAGCGCGCCTGGATCGCCCTGGACTGGCTACCGGCCCGCGCCACGGCGCTGGGCTTTGCCATCGTGGGCAGCTTCGAAGACGCCATGGACGGCTGGCGCAACCATGCGCAGAAATTCCCGCAGGACAACGACGGGGTGATCCTGGCCGCCACGGCGGGCGCCATCAATGTGCAGCTGGGGGGCGCAGGGTTGAACACGCCGGACGAGGCCGATGAACACGGCACCTCGGCGGGCACCGCCAGCACGCCAGGCCAGCCAGCACAGCTTGGTCACTTGGGTTCGGTGGTCGGCCTGGTTTGGCGCAGCGTGATCATGTGGCTGGTGCTGGTGGCCCTGATGACCATGGCCAACCTGATGGGTTGATTCACCAGCGTTGCTGGCTGAGCTCTTCAAACAACTGCGCGTAAATGCGGTGGCGGCGCTCGCTGATCGTGCCGCCCTGCACTGGGGTGGCCACCTGCGCCAGCACGGCGCAGCCCGGCTCGTGCAAGTGGGTGCAGTTGTAGAACTTGCATTGCCCCAGGTACTGCCGCAGGTCGGGCATGCACTCGGCCAGGCGGGTGGGCTCGATGTGGTTCAAACCAAATTCCTGGAAACCCGGTGAATCGATCAGGGCCCCGCGTTGGCCAGCGCCATTGAGCGCATCCACCCAATACCACTTGGTGTTGGTGGTGGTGTGTTTGCCCGAGTTCAGCGCCTGGGAGATTTCGCCGGTTTCGGCCTGCGCTTCGGGCACCAGGCGGTTGATGAGCGTACTCTTGCCGCTGCCCGAGGGGCCCAGCACCAAGGTGTGGTGGCCACGCAGGGCGTCGGTCAAGGTCGCCACGCCATCGTCCGCCAGGGGCTCGCTGCGTGGCGCCAAGCCCAAAGGCAACACGGCGTAGCCCATGGCGCGGTAGGGGGCCAGGCGCTCCCAGGCCCGGGCAAAGGGCTCGGTCAGGTCGCATTTGTTGAGCGCGATGATGGGGGTGATCTTTTCGGCTTCGGCGGCCACCAGGGCGCGGCAGAGCTGGCTTTCTGAAAACTCGGGTTCGGCCGCGATGAGGATCAGCACGCGGTCGAGGTTGGCCGCGAACGATTTGGTGCGGATTTCGTCTTGCCGGTAAAACAGGTTGCGACGCGCTTCCAGGCCTTCGATGCTCGCCTCGTCACCCGTGGCGGCCCAGCGCACCCGGTCACCCACCACGGCTTGGTTTTTCTTGCCGCGGGGGTGCGCGATGAGGCGCTGACCGTCTTCGGTTTCGATCAGGCAGTGGCGGCCAAAAGCGCCCACCACCAAAGCAGATTGCAAAGTGCCCACTGGCGGCTGCGGCTTGTGGTGGCGGCTCATGCCATGGCCCCAGGCAGGGCATCGGTTTGTCGGGCGGCCTCGAAGTCCTTGGGGCTCAGGCCCTTCACATCGTGCGTACGCCAGCGCACCACGCAGTGGGCATGGTTGAGCACGAGCTCGGGGTGGTGGTTCATCGATTCGGCCAGCCAACTCACTGCATTCACAAAAAGCAGCGCCTGAGCATGGCTGGCAAAGCGCCAGTCCTTTTCAATCGCCACCGTTTCCCCCTCACCATGCAGCCGCCAGGCTGGCAGCTGGACCAGCGCCGTCACCACTTCGGTGGCCTGCATCGCGCGCATGTCAGTCGGCCCCTGCCACGCTGCGCATGCGCGCCAGGCGTTCGCTGGCCGGCGGGTGCGAGTAATAAAACTTAACGAACAGCGGATCGGGTGTGAGCGTGGAGGCGTTGTCCTGGTAGAGCTTGAGCAGGGCGCTGGCCAGATCAGCGGCCGGGGTTTGCGACGCGGCGTAGGCGTCGGCCTCAAACTCCTGCACGCGCGAGCGCCAGGACGACAGCGGTGCCAGAAAGAAAGTGAACACCGGCACGACCCCCATGAAGAGCACCAGTGCCAACGCGCTGTTGCTGCCACTCATGTTGGGCACCACGCCCAGCCCGGTGAAGAACCAGGCCTGCTGCGCCAACCAGCCCAGCAGGGCCAGGCCCAGCAGCGTGGTGGCAAAACTCACCGCCATCATCTTGACGATGTGTTTGTGTTTGAAGTGGCCCAGCTCGTGGGCCAGCACCGCTTCCATTTCGGTTGGGCTCAGCTGCTTGAGCAGGGTGTCGAAAAACACCACGCGCTTGCTCGCCCCAAAGCCGGTGAAGAACGCATTGGAATGCGCGGAGCGCCGGCTGCCGTCCATCACAAAAAAGCCTTTGGCCTGAAAACCGGCCCGCTGCATGAGCGCCTGCACACGCGCCTTGAGCGCATCGTCTTGCAGCGGTGTGAACTTGTTGAACAGCGGCATGATCACATTGGGCGCGATCGCCATGAGGAACAGCTGCCAGAGGACCAGCGCAACCCAGGCCCACAGCCACCACAGCGCACCGCCCACGTCCATGAGCCAGAGCACCAGCGTCAGGAGCGGCAAGCCCAGCACGGCGCCCAGCAGCAGGCCCTTGAACAAGTCACTCAGCCACAGCACAGGCGTCATCTTGTTGAAACCAAAGCGTTGCTCCACGCCAAAGGTCTGCATGAGCGACAAGGGCAAGCCCAGCAGGCCGCCGATCAGCATGAAAGCGACGATCAGGGCCAGCTGTTGCGCCAATCCAGGCGCCATGAAAGACAGCAGCCACTGGTTGAGCGCGTCCAGTCCACCCAGCAGGGTCCAGCCCATCAGCAATACCGCGTCCAGCAGGATGTCCCATTGCGCCAACCGGGCCTTGGCCAGGGTGTAGTCGGCGGCCTTCTGGTGGTCGGCCAGCGCGATGGTCTGCGCGTAGGCCTGGGGCACGGCCGCACGGTGCTGCGCGACATGCCGCACCTGGCGGGCATTGAGCCAGAGCTTGAGCGCCACATGGGCCACCAGGCCCAGGGCCAACAGCAGGGTCAGTGTCAGGGAAGGGTTCATGCGTGGAATTGTAGGAGGCGACCATCGGCGACAATCTCTCCATGTCTGAAGTGAACGCCTCCCCTGCCCCCGACACCCTGGCCAAATCGGACCAGAACCTGGTCTGGATCGACTGCGAAATGACCGGCCTGGACCCGGAAAAAGAACGCCTGCTGGAAATCGCCGTGATCGTGACCGGCCCGCACCTGACGCCGCGGATTGAAGGCCCGGTGCTGGTGATCCACCAGAGCGACGAGCTGCTGGGCAAGATGGACGCCTGGAACAAGGGCACGCACGGCAAGAGCGGCCTGATCGACAAGGTCAAGGCATCGACCACGAGCGAGGCCGATGCCGAGCAGCAGATCCTGGACTTCCTGAAAAAGTACGTGCCCAAGAGCGCTTCGCCGCTGTGCGGCAACACCATCAGCCAGGACCGGCGCTTTCTGGTCAAGTACATGCCCAAGCTGGAGGCGTATTTCCACTACCGCAACCTGGACGTGAGCACGCTCAAGGAGCTGTCGCGCCGCTGGAAACCCGAGATCTACGAAGGCTTCAAAAAGCAGCAGCGCCACACCGCACTGGCCGATGTGCACGAGTCGATCGACGAGCTGGCGCACTACCGCGAGCACTTCATCCGCTTGTAATTTCAGGGAAAACCCGCACGATTTTCGAATCCGTGCGATAATTGCGCCATCGCCACCACGAAGCGGTGGCGTTTTTCTTGCATCTCCCCTCATGCCTTGGCCCCGGACGCTTGTCTGAAATCGGGCCACTCTCCTGAAACCGGAACCCGCGTTCCGCGTCCCTGGCGAGCACCGTTTGAAGGTTGATGTCTTTTTCAACCTGACGGTGCCTGCGGCTGCCTGCTGCAGTGCCGTGCGAGTGATTTTCATGACTGAACAACTGAACGACCTGCAGG
>JACCDQ010535780.1_pt1 | contig 25905 bp, 34 predicted proteins | sample 7446031 | NCBI WGS metagenome assembly JACCDQ01 (sample SAMN15323442, study PRJNA562643) | freshwater metagenome | isolation source: river surface water | place: USA:Blue River Watershed | collected 2017-08-17 | reverse complement strand
AATTATTAAATCAATATAGAGTAATTGAAGATACTTTTTGGGCTTTAATATTAATAGCCTTTGCATTAAGTATTGTCTACGGTACTGGTTATGTTATATATGCCTGGCTATTTAACAAGTTTCAGTAGTCTTAACACAGCTCGCACAAAATAAAAGGGAGCAGCCATAAGGTCTACCACCTTTTTAAGCTCTTTTACCATGTCTTCTAATAGATCGGTACGCTTAATATGGTAAGCCACATCTACTTCCATACGAGCTTGGGATTCTTTTATCTCCGAAATGTCGGCTTGCACTTTATCTACTTTTTCTAAAAGGTGAATAAGGTATTGGTCTTTCATAGTTATTTTTCACCTTTCTGCGGTGGCTGTTCAGCGCGTTTAATGGCGGCTTCGGTTACATTGGCTTCGGTATCTAAAGGAGCAGTTTCAATTAGCTGATTCATTTTGTTAACAAGCGCCTCAAACTCTCCTGGAGATTTAAGAAGGCGATAAGCCTCTACTCTTCCAAGGCTGTTTAAAAACCCAGCTGAAGAAGCCATGCGGACTAACTGCTTACCTGTAACTTCCGCAGCTTGTTTGGTCATACCGGCAGCTGCACTTACGCCTCTATTAGCGCCAGTAAATCCTCTAGCAAGCAAATAAGAAGCTCTTGGACTTACAGCAGGCAAAGCAAACAACAAAGCCTGTGGATTTCCAAACGCGGCGCTTGCTACGGTACCACCTACCAATCCAGTAGCTACTTGCGATTTAGGAGCTGCAAAAATGGGTTGCATTTCAATGCCACCATACATAGCGCGGGATTTACTAATAGCCTTTTTAATACCCGCTTCCGGGTGCAATTCGTCTAGCTTTGTAATAGCCGTTTCGGTAGCATCACTCATTTTGCCTTGCAATACTTTAACAATATTGTCTACATCGTTAGTTTCAGAAAATGATTTGGTCCAAAACGTGCGCATATAATCTTTAGTGGCTCCGTATTGGGCTCTTGCAACTTTTAATGCATCACCTAGCTCTAACGTATCGGCAGCTGCCATAAGTTTGCTATCAAGCAAATCTTCCATATCAAAAGCAGCATTAAGCGTTTCCATGTCCGTAAGGTTATCAAGTCTTGTTTTACGGTTTACTCCAAGTTTATTTAAGCGCTCACCGGCTTTACCTTTTAATTGCTGCATCATAAGGGCAGCTTCTTTTCCTTTTAGCACGGCTTTAGGGGCTCCGTCGCTAATCACTTCGCCAGAAGCATTTACCAAAGGAGCAGAAGGTTTCTTAGGTCTTATTTTATCGGCAGTCTCGCGTACGGTATTAAGCACAGGATTGAGAAAGCCTCGGTTTTCAGGCGAAGCATTTTTAATAATGGCTTCTAATTCTTTAGCCGTAGCATCAAGGTCTAACTCAATGCGGTCGTCAGCCTTGTTAATAATAGAGCCCACTACCTTACCAAACTTATCTTGGTTTACAGTTTTTACTTTATTTAAAGCAGCTTGTACATTGTTTGTAATGGTTTCAAGTACATTAGCTTTTCCGGTCTCACTAGAAGCGGCTTTTGCTACGTTTTTTGCAATGGCAACATTGTCAGCTGATTCTATTACTTCGCGCATAACAGGCTGGCTAACATCAGGACCCAAATTGCCGTATATTTTAGCTACTATGTCTTTAACACCACTATCGGCCATATTAGCCAATTTTCTAAATCCGTCAATATTGCGTTCTACTACTTCCTGCACGGCCATACCAGTTTTAGTGGACATGCCCCTTGCAACTAAATTTTTTACGCCACTTGCTCCTGCGCCGATTGCTTGGCCGGATGCGTTGCCCACAAGTCCCAATATTCCGTCTGTTACAATGTCGTAAGCAGCAGCTTTTGGGTCAAGCGTTCCGCCTGCTACGGCAGTGGCAACTAGTTCTTCACCCGCTTCAGCTAATACGCTTCCACCAACTGAACCTGCTGGCCCACCAAACCTTCCGCCAGCAATAGCTCCTAATATGTTTAGACCGTTAGCGCCAGCAAACTGAGCAACGTCTCCCATATCTAATCCAGGAGCATCAGCCTTATGCCATACACCGTCTTTTTTAACAACATATTCGCCATTTATAATGCGAGCGTCTTGAAAAGATTTCTTTAATTCCCCTAGTGCGCGTTGCTGATCTTTTTCAGCTTTAGCGTCTAGTTCTTTAGCAGTGCCTAACTGGCCAATTGCTCCGGCAAGTCTTGCAAGTTCCGGAGCCTCGCGGCTAAGAAGACCTAACTTAGCTCGGTCTTTCATAGCTAACGGGGAAGTATCAACAGCCGTATCAGGGCTGTTTACTTCACTTACATCCATGATTTCTAGGCCGTTATCTTTTAAAAAAGAACCTACATCTATTTCGGCATTAGAATCTTTGCCTTCTAAGATGGCTTTGCCAGTTTTTACATCCAGATTTTTTACTTTATAATCAGGGAATTCGCCTTGTAATGCGGTTACAACGTCTAGTTCGCCTTCTTGACCATCTGGTGTTTTAATTTTAATTGGCATACCACTACATCCTTATTTATTTTTTGGGTGTAATTTTAATGTACTTACCCCATCCGCTTCCTTGAGCTGGGGCCTGTTGTTGCTGCTGTGATGCTTGCTGTTGAGGCATAGATTGTTGCATATCAGCAGTTACACCTAGAGCTTCTTCAAGATCGCTTGTATCTCGGCCTTGGGCTCTTAGTAATTTTACTCTATTTCTCAGCGCTCTGTCTACACCTTCTATTTGAGTATCAATTTTAGCTAAAAAATCTTTATCCAAATCTTTTTCGTTTGGTACAGCTGGAAGAAGGGATTTAAGCTCTGGGATAGATGCAGCCGCTCCGGTAATAACTCTTCGGTATTGGTTAAAAAAATCTTTTACTTGCGAAGCATAAGCCACATCTTCCGCAGGAGTAAGCAAGTTAGGTCTAAACTGGTCTAACGGACCAATTTGACCGCCTTTTTCTGCGAAGTTATTTTTTAAATCAATAAGCTGAGATTTCATGTCGCTTAATTCAGATAACTTATTAGACACAGCAGGTGGAATAGGTTTTAATTCTTTGCCTTGCTGTTTCATAGCGGCAAGTCTAGTTTCTCTAGCTGCCCGTAATTCCTCAAGCTTTAACTGTCTAGCAAATGATCTGTCCTCAGAAGCAATTTGTTTTTGTTCTTGCTCATCGGCAAGTGCTTGTGTAGCGTCAGCAATAGTGCCTTTTCCAGTGGCCTTAAGCCTTTGCATTTGTAGATCAGGCACATCCGGAGCAAGAGATGCCATAGCCTGCTGAGCCATAAAAGCGTTTCCGCCTTTACTCACCACTTCAGCTCCCATCGCTTTAGCCAAAGCTTGCTGAGCTTCAATGCGCTGAAACTCATCCATAGTCTGGTCTTGTCTAATTTGATCTACTCGAGCCTGAGCTTTTTGAATAGAGTTACCAATAGAAATAGAGCGAATGGAGTTAGCTAAACTATCCATTGCCTGTAACATTTGTTGTAGCGACTCTGACATATAGCTCCCTTATCTGCCGTAATACATCGGCTGAGAATAGTTAAAGCCCGAAGATGGTCCAGCCATTCCAAATGCTCCACCTACAGAAGGTCCCGACATAGGTGCGCTAGGTGCCATCTGAGGGGCAAAGCTTGCACTGCTAAATAATCCGGCACCTTGAGCTATACCGGCACCTGCGCTAGCCGCGCCAAATGCTCCAGTTATAGCTCCTTTAAAACCGCCACCAGACTCACTTGTTTGCGTTCCAGTAGATTTGCCTGTGCGAGTAGCTGTAGCCAATCGATAATTCATAAGCGTGTTGGCAAAATCAGATCCCAGGCTATAAACAGCTTGCCTATTAGCAACAGCTTGCTGGGACAATCCACCAAGTCCTGCTAATTGGTTTTGGAATTGACGAAGCGGGGCGTTAATAGTTTCTTGCGCTCTGAACGCAGTTTTTTGCGCTTCTAAATTTGATCGCTCTCTAACTTGAGCTTGAGCAAGTTTAGCGGCCAGGATAGGGTCAGCGCTGCTTCGCCCCATTTGCGCTGCACGTCTTGCAAAATCAACTTGCTGATCTTGGAAAGCTTGTTGAATGCTTTGTTCAGCAGGGGCAAATACATCTTGTGTAAATGCCTGAGCTTGTTGAATGCGCTCTTGAGTAGGAGTACCCCCCAACTCTGCAAGTAATCGGTCTAAGTTTTGTAGAGTAGCTGAGCTTTCAATACTGCGAAGCCTAGTATCAAGATCATTGACTTGTTTTAGAGCAAGATCACGGGCATCATTTTCTTTTTGGGTGGCTACATCTGTGATTACTTCTTGTACGTTTTCACTAGAAGACGTAACGGTAGACTTATCCTTTTTAGAGCCTGCAATGCCACCTAAAATGGCTGCTCCGCCGATAATTGCTGCTGCGCCCATCTATATCTCCTTTGCCATTAGTTCAATGGCTCCAACTCTATTATAACCTAGTTTTTCGTAATGTTTAGCCAGAGTTAGGTTAAGAGGAAACGCCATAATTCGTTTATACCCTTTTGCTCTTGCCTGGTTTTCCATATAACTCTGTAAAGCCGCAATAGCCGCGTGATCGGCATCCATTAAGGGGTTTCGTATAACCGCCTCAACATAAGCGATTGGTAAGCCGTTTATGCAGTATAAAGCGACTCCATACATTAATGATCCATCTCGTTCGTAAATATAAGAACTATCTTTTGGGTACAAGTCTTTAGCGTCAACATTGTGACCGGCCAGGTTCCAATACAGCTGCAAAACTGGGTAGTCTGACTCCTTAATTACCCTGATGGCATCCATTACTACCCCCTTAATTAGGTCTTAATAATATACGTTACGTTGGCGTTTTTAGGACGGGTCTCATTGCCCATTGTAGTGCCAGTGCTTTCAATCATAACGCCTGAATCGGTCCCAGTAATAGCTGATCTGGCATATCCGTTGCCAGAAGGTGAGGTAATTTCAGAGCCCCTATTAGCGTCGTGGTCGTGGGCTTTTACCATATCATCCTGAACAGAAAACAGTTGGTCTCCCACGTTTCCACCAGTATTCATTGCCGTTCGGCTACCAGCATCGGGGTCTCTTCCTGCTCCGGCATCTCTGCCTCTTAAAAATCTTCCCCTTAAATCTGGCAAGTTAAAGGTAGTAGAGTTATCGCCTTCTCCGGCGGCCTCTCCAATAACGGCAAATAGCGTTGCATACGTGGTGCGGCTTACAGCGGATCCGTCACAAAGGAGAAATCCTGAAGGAGCAGACGTGCCAGAATAGGCAATAATAGCACCAGCAGGCATGAATGTTTTTAGTGTGGCTACGTTTACTGCTTCCCCATCTACAGACGTGTCGGCGTTAGCAAGTCCCGTAATCTTTTTGCTGTTCATAACTAGCGTTTGAGCGCTAGCATCCAGTCTAAATATTTCTGTTAATACGCCACCAGGAGAACCTTGAAAAATAATATCTTTATCGGTAGTGACGTTTTTAATATAAAGGTCGTCAGACGTTACACCAATAGCGCCGTCATTACCGGTGCCAAACTCAATAAATTCTCCGTCATCAATACCAAGCTTTGCAGCACTAATGCCGTTATTTTGAATGTTGTCGTCATCAAGTTTAGTGGTGTTAACAAACGTCTGAATAGACTCCCGGATATTATCTAGGTCTGCCTCAGTCAGGATGTCCCCGTCTTGATAAGTTTTAGTTACGCTAAGTGTTGGCATACGTCTCCCTACTTATATTTTAACTCAATTCAGGGGCTTCCTGGTCGTCCCCTGCGGCTTCAAATTCTACAGCAAACCCGTATATTTCTGCCTCTTCATCTAAAGCCGATTGTATTAATTCTAAAGAAAATCCATGTCCATACCCGTCTACTGGCAAGGTAACAGATGGCACGGCTACTGATAGCCCTAGCACGCTGGTGCCCAAAATAAATTCCGTACCGAGCTCATCAAAAACCCCGGAAAGGTCAAAATTAAGGGTTTGCACAGGATAGTTATCTATTTTAAATCTTGCCGTAAGAGTGTAGTCCCCTTTAGGTCTATAAAATAAACTTACTTTTTTAAACCCCTTAACGCTAATAGGCGAACTATCTGGATAAATGGTACCAGTTTTTACAATGAAGGGAATAGCATTTCCGTTGTCATTAAACGTATTAGTAGACAATGTGCTAATTCGTCCCTCTAAATTTCCTATCATAAGAGTATCAGCATTATCTATTTTTGCTCGCCAGAGCGATTCAGCCGTTACACCTGTAAACCGGTACCATTGTTTATCATCAATATTAAACAAATGTATCTCAGTGTTGGTGGACGCGCCATCTGGAGTAATGGCAAAAGCTACGCTGTTTAAGGTCGGAATAAACGCTGCCCAAATACTTTTGTATCTGCCATTATTCCAACTAATAAAATCTTTCTGAATATCCTTAGAAATAAATACGGAAGAAAAGTCACCAAATTGATCTGTGGCAGAAAGGCTATGTACTCCCCTATCAGACATAAAAAGAACATCGTCTTGGCCTACAGCGGCAACCGTATTGTGCCCAATGCATCCTATCCCGCGACTTACTTCGTCTACAGTCCAGTCAGCTGGGTCAATGGCTCCGGTATTAACTCGGTACAGTCTGTTGCGCTTAGCGACAAATAGTGCCCCTTTAATAGATGGGAAAATAGCCGTAATGCCTTCCGGATCTCCGTCGCCGGGAAAAATATCAATGGCTCCGGCATCGGCACCTGCCCAGTCTTCATGGTCGTCAGTTGCGGAATAATAAAGCCTATCTTTATTTGCATCTACTCCTGCTGCAAATAATCTGTTGGCATGGGAGCGACAAAACGAAAAGTTTGGCGGGGATCCAGCCAGGTCTTCCCATTCAGTGCCTGTTTGGTTATTCCATTTTTTAGGGGTAGTGGCATTATTGAAAGCTATGATGAGGTCTTCATTCATCACTTCAAAACTTACCATCTCAAAACCAGATACCAAATCAGCTGAGCCTGTTTTTTTAGTAAGTAGGGTACGAGTGCCTGTGCTAGTGTAACTATATATCTCCGGGGTATCTGTCACTACTACTAGCCGTTGTGTTTTAGATGACGATACGTTAGCCCAATAATCTATTCCACCAATAATAGCCGGGGTGCCGGTAATAGCACTGCTATCTAGGTATTGAAACCCAGCGCGTTTACGCCTAGCAAGGTCAGTAGTAAAAAGTGTATTATCAGCCGTTACAAGCTGGTTATTCGGCACGATGGAAGGGTCCAAATTACTATTTCGACCGCCTAACCAAGGCATCTGCTGATATATTTGTGTACGCTTAGCCATTAAAAGTCTCCGCGTCTGCCTCTGCGTTGCTGCCTCTTTTGAGCCATATATCCTGCGCTAACTCTTAGCACCGGAGCTTCTTTGCTATCTTCTATCTTAGATGCCATCTCGGCTAACTTCTTTTCGCCAAGCTGGTAGTAGTTGTTCGCCTCTTCAGTGTTACGCTCTCTGCGCCATGCAGCACTTGCTCCGTAATAAAACAGAATGGTGCGGTCGTTAATGGGCATAATGGGTTCGTCCCCATCAAGCTCGAGGGCCGTATAGTTCATGATGTAATCTACATCGATATTAATCTTATCGGTGTTAACGGCTGGCCAATACCGAAGTCTGCGCTGGCCGCCACTATCGTAATCGTCCGTAGTGTAATAGATGGGCGGGCCTTCTCGGTCAGGCTGCTGAGCAACAATACGCCTAAATTCCGATAGTCCTACAGGTTGCATTGGTTGCGTATACTTTTGATGCTGTACTAAAAAGGTTTCTTTGCAGTCAGTAGGAAGAGAAACAAAATCCTTCCAAACTTTATAGGTCTTACCGGAAGCTGTCTCTCCGACATAAGCTACGTTAAGAGTAGCAGAGGTGGAGCCTCCTGAATGAGTTGCAATAGTGTATACCTCGCTATCGCCTTCAAATTTTATTTTGTAATTGGCTACGCTAGCAGCTGGAGCACTAGTAAACGTGACCGAAGTGGAGCCTTCAGTTGCCGTAATGGTGCCTGTCACTATTTTGGCAGGGGCTTGCAGCGTAGTAAGAGAGCGGTTCCACCACCAATTGTGGCGACTAATAACATCTTCATAAGCAATATTAATATCGCGCTTAATACGACCTATCGTAACTGTGTCGGAAGACTGTATCTTCAGCATTTCAATAATGGCTGTGTAGATATCTTCAAAGTCTACTAGTTGTATTGCGGCCATACTGCTCCCTATTAACTAAATAGTCCTAACACAATTATATCAATGTTTGCACCCGTGGATGCATACCATTCACCTGTTGTGCTCTTGCTATCTATGTCAATTCTAAACGGTTTTAGCTCTGTAAGGGAGTCTGTGCCACCAGCAAATAAAGTTATTTCAGTTCCAGCTGATCCGTCCTTAATTTTAATAGCTCCAGGGGATTTACTTAAGGGAATAGCAATAATAGCTTCAATGCGGTCTCCTACGGCCCCTGGATCTTTAATTTTACTAATAGCGGTATTGGCAGGTATTCTTATCATAATTAGTCCTTAACCAGTATTAAGTCATACCCAGCTGCGGTATCACAGTTGTTAGTAGATGCGCTTGCTGCTCTTACAATAACATCGGTTTTTTCTGGTAATCTTAAGCCACCATATATGTTATCGTCAAGCTCGCCAGCTTGATTTAAAGAAGACGGCCTTCTAAGTCTTGGAGCTGCTCCAAATTCTCTTACCCAAAGCTCTATGTCTACGCTGGCTCCAGTGCCGCTTCTAATAGATCCATGAATGCGCCTAATATAGCCAGTATATCCTGCTGGAATAGTGTATCCAGATACATTTGTTTGATTGCGTCCGATTTGCATAACAAAAAAAACATTGGCTGTGGTAGTAGAGTGCCTGCATGTAATAGTGCCAGCATTAAAGTCTCCACTGCCTGCCGTCAATACCGCCGCAGTGTGTACTCTTCTAAAAATGTTTGTAGATGTTACGGGAGTAGTACCGTTAAGTGTAATGGTCTCAGATAGTGCATTATAGTTAGAATCTAGTCCAGTTATTCTTATAGTACGAGCTCCGGTTCCTGCTGACGTATCATTTGCACTGGAAGAAAATACTTGAACGGTTTCAGCTGTGCTAACAGGAAATCCTGTATAAACACCCCCGCCGTCCCAAATATCTTCTGGTACTGTTCCGGTATCTACATCCGGGTTACGTCCAAATTTATTTACAATAGACAGTCCTGTAAATTTACCGGATGCCATTAACAGTTCAGTATCTAAGATACGAGCTACAATACCCGAGGCATCATCTTGTATTGGGGAACTGAGGAGAGAAGACAAAATGCCTTCATGTCCCACTCTTGTTTGCAGTCTAAATACGGTTTGATTAGCTCCACTATCGTTAACAAACCTTGTGCGATAGTACATCATAGTGGGAATAATTTTTTGAGTTTCTTTTACGTTAGCACTTACATCACAAGTAAGTGTTGAGTCTACTTGAGTAGTGTCCGCAGATTGTTCTAAATAAAGGGTACCATCTTGGTCAGTAAGCAAACTAACAATAATGGAAGGCAACCCGTCCATTGGCTCCCAAACACCAGTAAAAGAATCTCCGTTATTAAGTGGAGTATAAGAACAATTGGTTTCTACATTGCTACTAAAAAGATGTACTGCCTGACCCTTATACCGCATGGGTTACTCCAACTTCTTGCTTATCTGTTCTTCATTTGTTACTTTATTTACTAATATTCGCTCTTTATAGAATTTTTCTACTAATTTAACTTGTTTTTTATTAGGACCAAAAATAATTTTGGTATATAGCTTTTTTCCATTATCATCGTATGCAGGAAGATATAAAAATTTAACATCAATATTTTCTAAATTAGACATATCAATGGTAGGTTCTCCGTCTGTAGTCCAGCACCATAAAACGTCATCGCTATCGTGTGTATTTCTAGCGTGCCCGGCTTGCACAATTTGCTTAATACCTGTGGGAGATTTAATAAGCCAAGTAAACATTATTGTATCTCCACTTCGATATCGACGGCTAATACACTACTTGCATCTAGAAAAGCATTAGGGTTTTGTTTATTAAGGCCGCCTACTGACCCGCTTGTATAACCAAACGTAAGGTACCCTTTATTGGCTTCTGCTAAAACGTGTAATTCGTTTCCACTTTGTGCAACGCCTGACGTCATACTTCCCACTTTAGATAGCGTAGGTAAGCTTGTGCCGGTCAGTGCTGAAGCAGGTAAATTCATCCGTCCTTCAGTTGCCGTGTTAGTACCGCACGTAAAGACACCTTTTATTGCCATGCTTTTGCCAATAATTCTATATCTTAAATTAATGCTTGTTACTGTGCCAAATCCCGTAAAGTCTGACGTGGTAAGACCAGAGTCAGTCCAATCCGTTGTAACTCCGGTGGCTACTGCCCATTTTACTCCGGTGGCTTGCGCACTGTCGGCTGTGAGTACGTAGTTATTTGTGCCTACTGCAAGTCTTACGTTATCTGTTCCGTTAGAAACAATAAGGTCACCTTTAGTGGTAGTGGGGGCCAAAGCATCAAAGGCTGCTGTTTGCGTAGTTTGGCCTGTACCACCTCGAGAAATTGCCAAAGCAGCTTCTGACGATAGGTTTCCAGAGCCGTCATTAATAACAACGTGATCAGCAGTACCAGCTGCAATTTTTGATCTTGCAATGGCTGCAGCTGCGTCCACGTCCGCGTTTACAATTGCACTAGAGCTCATTACGCCGCTGGCATTAAGATGTGCAATGCCTGTAGAAAGAGCAGAAAATGTATTTGTACCAGATGTTGTAAGGGCAACGGCAGTTGCATTACCAGCAGAGTCAATTTTAGCTAAAGTGGAGCCTGCACTGTTTTGCCATTGCTGCAAATCCGCTGATTGAGAGGTAGCACCTTTTACAATAGTAGCTACCGTAGCTGCAGCAGTATTGGTAACTTGTAATTTAGCGCTTGCTGCGCCACCAATTCCTAGTCCAGTAGAGTCAAGGCGCATTGCTTCTGCGCCAGCTAAGCTCCAAGCTTGTGTATCCGCTGCTGGAGCCCACCATCCATTATTAGTATCGCCTTGAAAAGCAAAGCCAGGCAATGACACAGTTCCAGCCGCTCCTCTAAACTGTCCGCCTGAGCCTACAGAAGCAACAGTATTTCCATAAGCATTTAAATTAGACCATTGTTGAAGATCAGCAGTTTGACCAGTAGATCCGCTTACTCTAAAAGGAACAATGCCAGTATTTGCGTTTGTAATCCCCCAAGCGAGTCCATAATTCATTGTGCCAAGAAGTGTACCGTCAGACGCTCTAACAGCATACCATTGTCCAGCGTCACCCCCACTTAATCTAGTAACAATTGTAGAGGTTCCTCCGGCGTCTTTTGGTGCAAAAATAAAACTTTGCGGCCCTGCCGATGCAATTGTAGTGGGTACGTTACTTGAGTTTTCTTGTATTACTAGTGCATTTGCAAGCGAGTTAGCATTAGTAGTAAGCACATGCGCCGAATAGTTTTTAGTAGTAACAGATCCAGTGGGACCAATAATAACTTGCTCAGACGCACGGTCGCCGATAATAACATCTCCGGGTGTAGCATTAGAAGTCGATCTAATAGTAAGATCACCACCAGAAGACGAAGATCCTTGTAGATTTGCTGCTTGCCAGCCGTCTGCAGTAGCCCGTGCAATTTCAATACTGTTGCGCTTTATTACTAAGTCTTGGGCATCGGTAGTTCCAACAAAATTAGTGCCTGCTGTAGTGCCACTGTCGCCAGTTTTGCTCCATTTGGCTGCAACGCTATTGCTTACGGTAGTAATGTCGCTGTCTAATTCAGCGAGTGCTGCATTTAATTCAGTAGCCGCTAAGTTTCCTGCAGCTGCTGTAGTAATGGTATTGTTTGCGGCAACAATAGTTTTGTTAGTAAGTGTTTGGCTTATTGTGCGCGTTACTATGTCGTCTTCAGTGCCTGCTGGCCCTGCTCGCCATTTAGAAGCAGAAGCATCTGCATAAATAAGGGAGCCATTAGTTCCAGTACGCTCAACAGTAAGGCCAGCGCCTTCTGATGTAGCGTCGTTACCGCCATTATTTATTGTAATATTGGGATCTTCTACTTCAAGAGTAGCTGTGTTAACTGTCGTAGTGGTACCATTTACAGTGAGATCCCCGCCAATAGTGGCATTGCCCGTAGTAGAAATGCTGCCAGCTGTTAATTGTCCTTGAAGATATGCATCTTTCCATTTAACCGCGTTAGTTCCAAGATCATGCTCGTTATTATTATCAGCTACGATGTCTTGGTTAAAAGTTTTTCCACTAACAGTTTTAGAATTGGTGGTGGTAAGAATATCTCCGGTGAGGCCGGTAAGAAGCGCTAATTCATCATTGGTGGTAGTAGACTCAGTAAGTACGCCAGAAATTGGGTCGTATATGGCTACTCGATTAGCTGTCCCTGTAGGAGAAGGTGTGGGTTTAAACCGAATAGGCATGCTTGCTCCTTAAACTTTTCTAGTAATATACGCTACCGTAACCTGACATCCGTTTGCCGTGGCATCAATCCACATGTCGCTGAGATCAAACTCCTCTTCGATCCCTCTGATATTTGGTCCGCTGATATCAATAACGTCGCCAGCATTTAACCTTGCGCCGGGCTCAGTAGATACTTCAGAGTCGCCTAATAAAATAGTGCCAGCATTTCCGGCTTCTGCTCTAATAGTAAGTCCAGCCACAATAACACTAGTGGCAGATAATTGGACCGGTGTACCTGCGGTAGCAACGGTTACAGTACCAAGACCTTTAATTTTTACCATTACTGTATCTCCAAGTAGCCGAATGCTTCCGCACCCGTTCCGGTTAATTCAAACTTAATAGGCTCTTTAAATCGGATGGCTGTGGCAAATTCCTGTGAGAGTCCAGTAGCTACTTTGTATTTGCCTAGTGATACATCATCTGCGGAGCGTTTAATCACTAATTCAGCGGCAGCACCGGCTCCGGCGGTTACTAATACCGTGCACATAATGCCCGGGCCTTCATATGTATCATTATTCGTCAGAATGAGGACGTTTTCTCTTTGAGTTACAGCGGCCATACTCTTATCCTAACATAAAAAAGGGGCCGGGTTTTTACCCCAACCCCCAAGTAAAATTTGTTTCTTTATTATCGAACTAAGAGGAAAACCCAGTTAGCTGCTGCCTCATCAACAGGAGCTCCGCTGTGATTTACCACTCTTAATTTAACAGTATCGGCTGCAGATACATAAGCACCTACCACACCAAGACCAGCTGCAAGAGAAGCAGGGGGAGTAGCAATTACACTATCTCCCGTAGCCGCACCAGAAACAGTTACCGTTGCTTCCGCAATGGCACCGTCGTTAATGCTTGCAAGGTCTACAGAAACCGTAGATTTCTTAATATAAGCAATCTCCGAGCTTGCTGCGCTTGGCTGGATAGGACCTAAAAATCCATCATCGCACTGTACTACTGAACCAGTAAAATTTGTATTCGCCATATTAACTCCTTAAAGTTAAGGGGAGACAGGCTCCCCCTAGCCTAGTTATTACGCGCCTGGGTTTCCGTAGATACCGTAAGCGTGGGTTACGCCGATTTTCTCTCTGTAACGAGACTTATACTTGATAGTATCGTTATCAAAGTTTTCATCAGACTTGGTTTGGATAGGAGCACGGCTGATGATGCGGAGACCCGTATCAGCAGGAGCACCTAACAAGAACCAAGCGTCAGTATCGGTCAATCGAGGAGAAGAAACTACCATGAGTCCTTCTTCGCGGAAACTGTTCATGTTGTTGTTAGCGGTTTCTGGTTTCAAGTCAGAGCCGATCAACTCCTTAGCCAATCGCTTATTGCTTGGGTGAACAAGCAAGATGCGAGGCATAATGCGGTAGTAGATGCCGCTATCGCCTACAAACTGGGTTTCAAAATCCGTCAAAGCGGCTTCCAAAGAAGACACAGACAAATCTGCACCAGACACAGGACGGTTACGGAAAGTTCCACCGGAAGGAAGATTGTGATCAGTATCAAATACATATTGACCATCGGCAGACAACTCGGAGTCAAATCCGTTGTTGAAGATGTTCATTGCACTGATTTCCTGAGACTCACGAGCAGAACGAGCCATGCGGCGCATCAAGTCAGCAACCATGTCAAACTTACCATCGTCAATAGCTTCTTCGGAAATGGAAGCACCAAGTCCGTATTTAGCCATTACTAGGGTTTTGTCATAGCCTTGCTTTACTCCAGCGTAGGCATAGTCTTCAGCTTCTTGCATCTCGTTAAAAAGAGGCAAGTCATGGGTTTCAGTCGATTGCCAAATATCTCTATCATGGCTAACTACTTTAAATAGTTTTTCTCGTACTGGTTCGGCTTCCATAAACTCCTGGCGGAAGAGTTCTTCCAACACAGGGAGCATTGAGGAGCCATATAGGTCACTAAACTGCGGTCGTAAAATAGCACTCATTGGTCAAACTCCTTATACACCAGCTACGCCAGTTCCACCGGCCAGTTGATGGTTATTGATTTTCACTACACATTTAACTTGAGCGCCGAGTGCATTGTCTACAGCGGGTAAAATGCGCAATAATTTTAGCGGAAGGGTAGCACTAGTAGCGCCGGTAGATGCATCAAGCTCATGAGCCGAAATATCGCCGGATCCTACAGTGGCCAACAGATCATAGTTTTTGCCAATATCTGCGCCTTCGTTAATAGCATTGTCGTCTGCTTGCACCACAAACTCTTGGTCCGGGTGGTCGTAAACCAGTGCAATTGCACCAGATGCTACTTTGTGAGCTACAACACCGATAAGAGCCTCAGAAGCATCTGCCATTTCGACAGAAGACAATCCAGAAGCGTCGGAAGTTCCAGCAACACGGTTAACAGCGTCGCCCTGTTTCAAAGCTTCGTTAGCTCTGTAGGGACGAACGCGTAAAATTTGTCCAAAAGGTTGAAAACCATTTGGTCTGTCTGCGTTAGCCATTTAAATTCTCCTTGTTATTCATCATCACCATTTTCTTCGTAGCCCTCAATCAACGAAACGTGCTTGCTGGCTCCGCTATCTCTAATTCTATCACGCATATCTTGAACGGTATTTTTATTTGACTTCTTCATAGCATCTGCTTTTTGCTTTAACCAGGCGAGGTGCTTTGCATGTTCTGATTTGGGCTTTACGGCCAAAATGAGGTCGCCTACTCTATGATACCCGTCAGCAGTTCCAGTTAGTGGATTTACTTGGGGATTGTCAATTTTATATGGTACCCAGCCTTTCGGATGGTAGCCACCACTAGCTTGCAGCGTTTTAGTCGAAATAAACCGATGCGCTAGTTCTTTCTTTTGCAGTTCGGCCATAATGTGAGCCGGTACCTTAAGGGGGTTTCCAAACAAGTCGCCATCCAAGTTAACGGGAGCTTTAATATCGGCCTGCGAGTTTACTCTTTTTTTACTTCCTTTTACTTCCATAAATCCTCCTGATTATTTGTACTTGCTCCAGTTGCCTTTGCGCTCCTGGTAGGTTTTAGTAAGACGCTCAACCGTTTTTGGATTTTTTACGTCCATGCCGACTAATTCAGCAAACGCTAGAGTAGCAGCGGGAAGTTTGTCGCTTCTGTTTTTGCGGTTTGACTGGCTACCGCTATAGCCACTTCCGCCACCACCTAAATATTCACCATCATCGCTGTCATCGTCGCGGGATTTTTTACGGTAGGTCATTGGTTGTAGTCCTTTCTCAGCAGCTGCACGTCGCACAGCTAGCTCTAATGCTACGGAATCATATTGTCCGTTAGCAGATTCGCTCATAATTTCTTTAGCTCGTTTATGCAAGTCAGAGCTAGTATCACTAATTTCAGGAAACTCATTTTGCAAGGCAACAAACTTATTGTTAAAATTTACTTTAACAGTTTCTTGCTGGCTTACGCTTCCCATAATTTCTTCTTTAACTTGGTTCTTAATTTTGCTGACAGCTTTTTTAGGGTCAGACAAAATAAGGGTTTCCAAATCATCATCTTCGTCTACTTGCTTGCTTTGTTTTTTCTCAGCCGGAGTTTCCACTCGAGCTACTCGGCTCTCTAAATTTTTAAGAGTGCCTTCTAGTTTAGAAAAATTGTCGGTAAGAAGTTTGGCAAGATCAGGTTGCTTAGACGCACCTGGATCTCCACCTTCACCAGCCTCATTCAAGAGTTGTTTAAATTTGAACATCCTATTCTCCTTGGGTTATTAAGTATAGTCTTTGTCAATGGCCCGTTGTAGCTGCTTCTTGCGCTCTAACTCTTTGCGTTCTTCTTCTTCATCATCTGACACGCCACCGAGCGCTTTTTTCATGCTCAGGGCTGCTAATTTTCGCTTTTCGTCATCACTAATTACTTGGTTTGCCATTAGTCTTCCTTTTGTCCCCTTCTTCAATGGGACCTAATATAGAGTTTAACATATTTAAGGCCCCGTCTAGTTCGGCCTTTGCAATAAGTAAAGACCTGTCGGAGCCTACTGTTCTTGGATTAATATTAACCATTTGTTGGGTTAGGCTGTCTGCACACGCCTTGCCCAGCATTTTAATAGCTAAAAGGGCATCGTTATGCTCCCTTAGTTCGGCCAATATCATTCGGCCTTCTTCAGTGTCCTTCCATGACTTCATACTTTATCCCCCTGATACAGGGCTGGACGGGCCTTGGCTAAGCTGACCGGCTCCAGCCTGTGCAGCGTTAATTTGTTGTTGCTGAATGTTAGCCATTTGAGCTTGTTGCTGCTGAAGCGCCTGGGCCATTGCCATATGCTGACTAGCTTGCTCAGCTAACCGAACGGCGGCATCTTCCGGTAAGGTGCCTAAGTATTCGTCATTAGCAAAAAGCATACGAACATAATTTAAAAATCCTTCATGGTTCATAGCCGGGTGGACAGGAACTGGAATGTTCTTAATAATGCGCTGAGCTTCTTGTTCAGGAGTCATAAAGGCATCAAAGTCGGTGGGCTTAGTAATGTATTTAGCAAAGTCTTTCTTATCCAAGCTAACAAACCAGTCGCGGACAGCTTCATAGATATTGTCCGGAGTAACGATGCCGGTTTGAATAAGTAGCGGGTTAAGACACAAGTTAAGAGTTTGCTGCGCAATTTCACGGGTAACAGCTTTGTTACTGTTAATAGAGTTAGCGTCAATATCAAAATCAAAATTAAACTTGATATCGTCTCTCGAGATACGGAAAGGGTACATCTTCCCGTCTTCTCCGGTGATGCGGATCCACATGTCTTTTGGCATGCGTTTCTGGAGAGATTGAAACAAGAGGCGCAGAAATTTCTTCCAGCCCATCTGCATACGCTTAATAAAAATGTCAAGGTTAGCGTTGTTCTCGCTAACAATAGCGCTTACACCGGTCGCAGTGCGAGCTGCACCCTGACCACTTATTCGGCCAAGATTGATGTCCGAAATAGAGATGAGGCGCTCAATATAAGCAAGCAGGCTTCCTTCCTCTTCGGTAGTGAAGAACGTGCGGTTTCCGATAGACGGAAAGAACACATCGTTTTGTGGGTCGTTAACGGGTATTAGTTTACCAGGTTCCAAATCTAAACGAGCAGGATTGAGACCGCTAGTAGGACGATAGAACCCAAAAGGCATTGTGGCTAAGACACCAAAATCGATGCGAATGTTATGCATTGCATCTACTTCTTTTTGCAGGCCGTACAATATTTCAGGAATACCCATTCCGTAAACATGTCCACGTTTTTTCAAGAAATCAATTTTGCTAAACGGGGTTTGGCCACCTTCAAGTACGCGCTCTAGGTAAGTGGCGCGAAGCTCTTTCTTACTCCTTGTGTGTACCCAAATAATAAGGTTCTCATCTAGTCCGTCGTCGTTTTCGTCTATCTTGCAATAGCACTCTAATATCTCAAAACGATCCTGGTCTGAGTTAGTGTTGCTCTGTATTACGCCGCTATTAAGCTGCTTGTCTTGCTTTAAGCCGGACGCAAGATCGGTGTTCTCACTATCGTTGCCGCCCTGCAGGATGTCGTCAACAACATCAGCATCAAATACGCCTTGATCTGCTAAGCTGTATAGCTCAGAGCGAGTCAGGTAGTATCGATGGATAACAACATCGGCTCTATCGGGATCCCCTTCCCCACCAATCATGAGAAGGTCTTCGGGATCGATAACATCGGCTACGGGTCCATCAAAAGTACGCTTGGTAACGGGTCGCTCCTTTTCGACGACTTTAGTACGCTCTACCAGCTGACCGGTCGATTCGTCCACTTCTTTAACCTTAATGGTTTCTTCGTAGACCTCTACATAGCGACTATAGCACCTGTCCCAACGGAGTTTGTTGATACCGGTACCTTGCGTAATCCAATTCCACAGCCACATATCCACCATATTAGAAATGCCTTGGCGATAGTTGATCCACTCTCGTAGAGTGTAAGCCATTACTCCCTCTACTAAGGGAACGGCGACTGTAGCGGCCTCATCGAGAGGCTTAATGTTAAAGGGTGGCTGCACAGACATAAGCGCCGCAAACATACGCGCATGCATGGCGCGGCAGGCGGTGAGCGTAATGGGCAAGTGAATGTTAGAGGAGTTAGCCCAAGGGCCAGTAGCAACATCCTCGTTATCAATAAATTCATCCCAGGTGGCTAAATATTTTTGCTGACGATTAAGCCAATCGGTGCGGTCAGAGTTGCCCTGGTACCAAAGCTCCACCATGCGAATACCTGCGTTTTTCTCACGCAAGCGGGGAAGCAGCTTAGCGGGGAGCCTATCTACTAATCCGACCTTTTCCGTTGTGTCGAGTGGCTTCCTATTTTTAACAGGTTTGCTATCTTGTATTGTACTGTTAGACATTAAGGCTCCAAACAAGTTAGGTCTTATGAGACCGCTAACCTTATGATAACACTATTTGCGGGAAGCGTAAGACGGCTTTTGGCGCGTATATACTTCGGCTATGCGGTTAAGATTGGGGGGAGAAGCAAGTGCATACTTGAGGCAGCTTAGTAAGTCCTTGTTTCCAATATCGAGGCTGCTTTTATACTCCCCGGTTAGTTTGTTTCTTGCCCACATGACAGATTCAAACTCGTTGATTATTTCTAGCAAGTCATTAAAAACATAAAGGCCGGGTCGTTTACCGAGCTTGGTGTCTCGAATAAACAGCAAGTCTTGTATGTTCTTAACCCAGCTGTCTTCTGATTTTTCCTTAAAGGTAGTCGGACGGCAGGGCACTCCGTTTTGCTGCATCACTTCAATAAAGGACATGTTATCAATACCACCAGTCTTAGGTGTTGAGCCTAAAGAGTCACACACTATGTCTTGTAACTTATACCCTTTGTACCATTCCTTTAACTCCCTAGCAAACTCACGGGGTGGAGATTTAGACTTATAGGTCTTAATAATATAAAACTCATCCAGTTTGTTTATCCCTAACAACAAAGCTGTACAGGGCTTACTAGGGTGGAAGTCGATGGCTACGGTACACGGCCAGTTACGGGGCCAATCAAAGCGCTCAATAAGGTGCACGTCGCGTTTCCAATACTCAGCTAAAGCAAGGCCATCTAAATGAGCAAAATTTCCTTCAAGCCTTACTTTGCGTTCTGCTTCAGTAAGGTCCTTACTAAAATCTCGAATATAGTCTTTACCTAAGTTGGCAGCATTCACCATAATGCCTGCTTTAAATATTTCAATATCGTCTCGCTCGCCCTTCATAGCGGGATCATATAGTTCCTGTTTCATCCACGGCTGCGCAATAGGAGTACCGACAATAAGAGTAAAGGGGTCTGGAGACCTTCGAAGCGAGCGTTGAAGACCTACAAAGCAATGTCTTGGAAATGGTTCGTCCCCCGCCCACCACTCGTTTTCTGTACTTTCAAAGCTGAGAGGTTCGGCTAAATGAAATTGGAATTTTATCGAACTTCCGTTTGGCAGCACTACTTCACTAATATACGGTTTGCCATGTTTAAGAAATTGCCACTCAGAAGTATCCCACCATTTATTAAACTCTTCTAAGTAGCGGCTTACTTTATCGGGACTATCTAGAAGTATTACTCCTGAATTAGGTACCGGGAATGTTCGCTTAACGTACGGGTTAGTGCCAGTAGCTGCCCAATAAGCTTCCCACGCAGTGAGACAGGTCTTACCCACAGCGTTAGCCGCCGTAACCATTCGTATACGTTTTTTGCTTTTATGTACTTTTTCTTGCAGCTCGTTTGGCTTATAGGAATTTTTCTTACGCTTAATGCGCTTTTCTTTTTCTTCTATCTCAGTAAGAAGGGCAAGTTTCTCTTCCTTACTTAGTTTGCTTAAGTCAATATCATCCATTTTTATTTTTCCAGCTCATATTGTCGTAAGTAAAATCAAAGCTATTGCCTTTAGATATATTATCAGAACTTGATAAATACTGTAAATTCCACGGGACATGTAGCCCACACACATCTTTATGTGTCAACGGAATAATATGATCAACATGATAGTTGGCAGGACAATTTATATACAAATTTTTTAATTCTTCTTTATTTGTCCATTTAGGGCTAGCTTTTTTCTTTTTTGCTCTATACTCTGCCCCTCTAGCTTGATTTTCTTTTTTATTTCTTCTATAATAATCACGTTGCCACGCACGGCTTGCTTCTAATGTTTGTTGATAACGTCTTTTATCATTTTTTAAATTTCTATCTCTGTGCTTCCACCAACTAGCCCGGCGCTGTTTTTTGCGATATTCTTTGCTGTTTCTTACTTTATCTCTTGCTCTTACTTGTTCACAATATTTCCTACGGTATTCTCGAGAACGCTCTATTCTAAGCTGCCTATAGACCGGATCAGTTTGGTATCTTAGCTTCCTTTTTTCATTGTCTGTTAATTTTTCTTCATTAATCTTCTTCATTTTCAGTATTGTCAACTATTTCTGCTTCAATTTCAATATCTTTTTTAATTTTGCTTAATTTAGATGCTATAACTGCATTAAGTTCATCCTCGGGAAGTCTAGCTAGACGGTGGGTGTGCTCCTGTTTCTGTACCGCTTTGCCTTCCGTTCGGTCTAATAGCTCCTTAATGGCCCCTAGAGCAGCACTTTCCCCGCCAGTTGCTCCTAATTGGACCAGACGAGCAGCTATGATTGGCTTGTATTTCTTCAATATTTCTTCCGCCGAGGCTCCCTTAACCAGGTCTTTCCTAATAGAGGGGAGAAACATCTCATGGAATTCTTCAAATTCTGCCAGCTTATCAACACTACGCACGGCCTGTTTTTCCATGCCAAACTTTACTTTTGATAGCTGGGCCTGTCTTTGCCGCCGACCGCCCATTGTAGGCCCTCCTAGACCGTTTAAACACTATTATAGAAGTACGCACGGGTGCCTTCTTGGTTCAATTATAAACCGTCCCCACATACGAGTCCACATCTCTTGGGCTTTTTCTCTCTCTTTGTGGCCCGGGCGCACGGGTTCAGAAAAAATGCAATGAATTCAAGGACTTAAAAATAATAATGATATCAAATACTTACAACTTGGCATAATTATTGTGCTCCTTTTATATTTGTTTTTAAGTATTAAAATAGTGAGGGGATTGGGTAACTAATTGGAATGATTGGGGATTGTCTCTAATTATTTTGGACGCAATTGTATTAATATACAATCGCAAGTATGTATTTTTCTTTATAGCCTATTGCATGCTGTTTTTGCAATAGTGTTTAAACGTTCAAGATTCGATTATAGACCGACTTTTCACTGTAGTTAATGGGGAGATATATACCAAAATAAACTCGGTTTATAGGTCATTCTTAAGCGCTTAATAATATGCACATAAAAGCAAAAAACCGCTTAGACGTATATCTAAGCGGCTAATAACTGTTAATGGGAGTTAATGGAGCGTTATCCTGTTCTCCATGCTTTGCTATTTACTCCGTGGTATACGAGACCAATTCGTTTATTATCTCCAATCGCGTTTATATCATTCGTCGTGGTGTCAGCATATTTTGCTTGTTTCAATTCGGATATATCGCTAAACACTCTTGAGTGTCTATCTTTAGATACATCTATCATGGCATCAAATTTGCCGCCCTCACTGTATATAACAGTAAAATTGGCGGGCAGTTTTTTATTTAAAAATAACGGTATCATTTTGGTGTAAGCATAAAAGCGAATATTGGGATTGAGCTCAATAATAGACAGCCATGCGTCTAGATATGCCTTGCTGTAAAAGTCTCCACTATCATGTATACGCAAAATTTTAACTTTTCTTTTCCGGAGCTCCATATCAATCACGGCAATAAACAGTTCTGTATCCTTAGTGAGCTCTAAACGCTTTTCTTGAGCATTTTTAACTGACGGAAAGTTATAAGTACCGTTTTTGGCATAACAGCCAATAATGCAATTTTTAGCCGCTGGACAAGTTAACATGCCTGACGCTGACTTATATGCAGGAATACCAAAGGAGTATATCCCATCACGTTTTAATTTTGTATTAGTTGACAGGTATTGTTTAAGCATGTTGTTTCTTTTCCTCATACCAATAATAAGTTAATTCAATTGTTTTAATGCCTTTTCTTGCTCGTTGTCTATCATCTACAACAGGATTGTATGCTTTTATTTTAAAATTAGACGCTTTGTAGATATAATTAGACACGTCAATTCCATAAAGTACACCTAGATTTCCTTTGTCCCTATATCTTCGCCATACCGATACAGGTATTTTTAAAAAACATGTAGCCTGCTTATCATAAGCTGTATAACTATTTCTAATTTCTCCTATATCAACTTGAAACATTATTTTACTCCTTGATTGATTAATTTTGTCTGATATACCATATACGCTCTATTAAGCATTGCAAGCGTATCGGGACCGGGAGCCGCATTATACAGCTCCCGAATATATTCCAATTGCTCCGATGCATCCTTAAGCGTCGGAGTGTTCAATACCTTAAGTTTTTGTTTTTTATTGGTTAACATTAAGCTACCTCACGTTCGAATAGTTCCCATAATTTTTGATTAAGTTCTACCGATTTTTGAATATTCGATACAGCTCTAAGGTTATGGCGTTCTCCCGTGATGTCCTGGTACACCAGACCGCTATTTTGTAGGCTGTTCTCTTGTACTCTGTTTAATACACTCCATGCGTCTAGTTTATTGTCCTCAACACGTCTGACGCGGTTAATTCGAGACCGATTAAAATCATTAATCAGCGTCTGGAGCTCATATGTAGTTAGGCCTGATACTTCGCCCCTAATTAACAGCGCATGATTAAGCAATTCGGCCATGCGATATGAGTCAATTGTTTTTCCTTTAAACCGCTCAACAATTGCGGCTAGTTCAAGTGTTTTTTCGCAGGCAATTTGCAATTGCTCTTCAATTGTTTTTTGCTCCAATCCAACATGCCTTAATCGAATATTAAGAAAATTAGTACCGGCCACTAATCCGTTAGAACATACTAGTCTAAACACTCCCGCCATAATGCGGAGCGCCGTAGTTCCATCGTGGCTGTTAACAATAACAATTTGGGGCCTTTCCTGTTTTTCATCGCGCAAAAATTGAGCGTGATCAAGTCTAACTAAATGAGTTGCTTTGTCTCCGTTTCGCTTGCTTTTAGGGTAACGTACAGAATGTACTTGAAAACCTTGATTTTCTGCTACCTCAATAAGTTTAGCTGTGTTAATAAGTGAATATTTTTCACTTAATCCATTAGCTTTTTCGCTATTGGTCAATACAGCGTGATTTTGTACCACTGATTTATTGTTAATGTTATGCATTGTATTTTTCTCCTGTTTCTAGTTTATGTTCCAAAATTAATTCTTTAGCTTGAGACCTAAGCGCAAGTAAAAGAGTTTCTCTGTTCTCCATAACTTGCATAAAAGTGTTTCCTTGCAAGCGTTCTACCTTTTCAAGCGCTAGCAGTATCATCTCGAGTTTTTCAATGGCTCTCATATCTCAATACCTCTCACTAAGTTAGCCATGCGCTCAAAGCTGAATTGAGCGGTAGCAGATTGGTTAACGCTGTATACATTCTCCACGTGTTTTTGAGTAAGGCGATTGGTCAACCGAATGATGTAGGCATTATTGCGCATATCACGCATATATTCCAGTTGATATTTGTTACCGATCACCTGTTTGATCAATTTTGTAGTGTTCATATATCTATTATCGATCCTTTAAAAAATAAATTCACCTGTTATTTTTCTAACACTTAGTGTGTCAAATCTTTAGACAGCTTAGTTCTCCAGTCGGAGATGATTCCCTCACGATACAGAGCAAGTCTGGTCTCATTCTGTCGCTTGCCTAGTTCCTTATAGCTATCTAGAGCTACATCTAGCGCCCACAAAAATGCTGTTACACCCAACATTGCAAAAATAAACATTACTAACATATACACCTCTTAATATTCCTGTTTGGCAGTCATAATCCAAATAATAAAAAATGCTACAATAAACGCTGTCATATAAACGCTCCTTAAAATGTATACTCTTCAAGGTTAAACCAACGAACACGGCCTTGTCTGGTCTCAGCTTTTACGCTACCTAGTCCCATGCTGTAGAGCTCATCTGCTATCTGATACACCATATCAGCGTCTGACGTACACTCAGAATCATATACGTCTAATAGAGCGTCGTTTAGCTGTTCAATGAGGTCATCTATCTGTTCAATATTTGTATTTTTCATACAGAACACTAATGCGAATAGTGTGCCAGACCTAAATAGCTGTATTTATTAGCCGGTAGCTATTATTAGCTGGCTATCTTATATACGCTTTTCCTTAAAAACAGAGCAAAATAGGTCTTATCCTATTGCTTTTCCTGGCGTTTCGCCATTCCGACGATTTTTTATACATTTTATGTAACTTATACATTGACAAATTTTTAGACACCCTGTACTGTCTATTTACTAGACACAACTAGTCTGGTCTGTATCCAAGCAGACCTACGAAGAGCTTGGGGACACCCAAGCTGTTTTTCAGAAATATAAGCCAGTTTCCAGGAAATTGAGTTTTACAAACCCAGCAAAATTGGTCCAAAAAATTGTCTCTTTTTTAGGTTACTATTCTCTACTATTCTTAATAATTCTTAACAATAGCTTACATAGCCAGAATTAGCCACGCCGAGCTCAAGTCAAATATAGCGGGGGATGGGGGCCGATTTGTAACTATTGTCATTTTTCTTTGCTTTGTTTCATTTTTTCCTTGCAAACGTAGTATGGCTCCCTATACTATTAATAATAGAGGGATAGTGAAGATGCTCCCGAATATCCCTATGAGGGACATCTGAACGGTAACTTGTTTCTTCTACCTCTATTGGCTTCGTTAGGTAAACACAGCTTAAGTTTGTTTTTTTTTTGTATCATTCCCCGCACTACTGCTTGCGCCGTGCGGGTGACAGATATGTATAGCTTAAGCAACAAATGTGTTTACAAGAATGTGGAGAATAGTGTGCCTTTACATAAAAATAAATACAGAAAGGATGGAGTAATAAGACTTGTAGAAGATAGGGTAGAGAATGTTTTCCTTTATGAAGTATGGCTCTTTAGCTCCTGCCTGGATATTTGTCCTGTAGAAATATGGGATAAGAATATGTCTTACCAAATTGATACTGATACTCTTTATATCCCTCGCTATTTTAATCGTTATATTGGCACCTATTTAAATAAAGAAGAAGCTATGCTTGCCTACAATAGGGCTGTGGACCGCTATCTACCCGGGAGTACAAGAAAAGAAAAGGAAAAGAAAGAAAGAAGAAAATATAAGTTGCAAAAGGAAGAAAGGTAGGGGATAGTAGGGATAGAAATAGGAATAGGTGATATGACTTTTACTGCATTTAGTCAGGAGCATAAGCAAGAACTTGTATGCAAAGCTATTCGCTGGTTTGTCCTATATGCCGAAGATAGCGGAGCCGGAGTATGCGATGCCCTTCGATATGCTGGGAATAAGGTAGTAGCTAAATATGACCTGGATAGCTATGAAGTTAGGGAATGGCGCATTAACCTAATGCATGATT
>JACCDQ010460971.1_pt1 | contig 25941 bp, 46 predicted proteins | sample 7446031 | NCBI WGS metagenome assembly JACCDQ01 (sample SAMN15323442, study PRJNA562643) | freshwater metagenome | isolation source: river surface water | place: USA:Blue River Watershed | collected 2017-08-17 | reverse complement strand
TCGTAATCAATATTTTGTGTCATAATACATCCATAATGTTGTCAGTTGTTGCTGCATTGTATCCATATTCAAGTCCAATAGCAAATGAAGCAACAAGCCATTGCTCTATTTCATATTGTTTTTCTATAGGTATATCTTTCAGTAGGTTAACAAATCTGTCTTTTCTAGCAGAATCATTTTCTACTTCATGCATCCATCGTAGATATAAGTCATGGATGTTTTCTGTTGTAAATATACAATGTTTTACCATTTAAAATAGTCCGCAGTTCCATATTTGTAATTGTATTGCACTTTTTTATTGTCGTTAATTGCATCTTCTGCTAGAATTTCTTTATGTGTTTTGAACAGATTAGGCCAATCATCCGCAAAAAAGATAACATCATATCCGTATTTACCACCGTTTCTTGCACCACCGCTTCCCGTATGAATGCGAAGTTCTTGCAATACTCTACTACCTTCGCTCATATCGCAATTTATCTTAAATTCAATATTTCCACGCCATCCTGCATAACCGCGTGGTGCAGGAGTTCCATCGGCTAATACTTTAGTTCCGCCCCAATTTGTTACCCCATTATGTGGGCAATTATGGGTATTCATGCAACTTTCTGACCATACAACATCTAGATATGTTATTTCCATCATGAATGTATCACGATATTTTTCAAAATATTTTAGGCGATCATGCCATTGATGATGCATTATTCTATTAAACAAAAACTCTGGGTGTGTAGAAAACCAATTAATAATATCATCAAATGTTGGTTGTGTCCATAAAGTATTTTTTATCTTTTGACGAACAATTTCTCGTGCACGTGTATGCATACGCTGTTCACGTAAATCTTTAAGATGTTTTACATAATCACGCTTAGTTGCATAGATTTTATCAGTCCAAGGACATTGATATGCCTTGGCTTTCTTAGCCTCACTCACGGGAATCATGATACGATTTCCCTTATATACCTCAATCTTTGGCATAATTATACCTCGTAATCCGAATCACCAAGTGGACTCATGTTGTCACGTTTTGCACGAATTTGTTCATATTCTTCATCTTGCTTTTGCTGTTCATATTGTAAAACAAGATCATCACGAACTGCAACTGCAAGTTCACGTTTGGTTAGTGTGAGTAATTTTTTAATTTCATTATTGGAATTATCTTGTTCGATAACATGCCAATATCCAAAATTGTCACAAATTGCACTATATTGCTTGTTCATGCCACATTTCCTTAATTGGATTAAACCACAAATCGTCTTTTAAAATGTTTCCAATTTCAGAAATCAATCCGTTTGTTACTTTTACGCGAACATACGAATTTTGAACTTTTGAAAAATTTGTTACATCACATACTTCCATAAGACGGACAATCATGTATCCCAGTTTCCAATGGTCAGTTATCTTATCATTTTTTAGTCGAATTGGTGCCAATCCATAATTTCCAATTCCTTGGCGTGAATGACCATAATCGACTTCTACAAAAACATTATAACTTCCATGATCATTGTCACATATGGAAACCAATGATATTTTAGCGTTGTAAATGCCATCTTGCATGTTTATACAATCCGTTCTACAATCTTTATCGCCATGAAAAATAGCGATAGAGCAAAGTTTTCTGAATTAATTAGGGTATATATGCTGGACATGATTTTCTCCTTTATTACTGTATGATAATATCATACCTTTGTCACGTTGTCAACTGCTTTGTTGTAGCATTTTTTGTAGTTTTTTGATGATTGCATCGGCATCATAATCAATTATCCTTTGGACAATATCGCTTGTGGCGATAATCTCGTTTCCTGTCCAATGTTCAATACTTGGGCCATATTCATATGCTTTATCCCATAGAAAATCTATTATTCTTTTTATTTCTTGTTCTGTTAGTTTTTCTGTCATGATTTCTCCAATAGAAATGCTGGCATTTCTGCCAGCATAACTTTACTCATTCTTTAGCAACCATTTGTTTGAAATGGATTTAAACATAATGGTATTATCAGTAGTGCATTTGAAAACAAGACCTTCGCGTTCTGTTCCATTAATGACACTTTTTCCTTCTGCAAATGCCAAAATATCATCAATGCTTTCAAAATCATTAATTGACATTTCGTCTGCAATCACTGGTGCATGAATTAACCCAAGCAATTCACAGAGTTCTTTTCGTGTTTGTGGGTCTACATATCCACGTTTTTCAATATCATAGATGTTGAATACACGAAGTTCTGGTGAAATTTTAAACTGCCCACTTTGAACATTTTGCCCGATAATTTCGCCTTGAATAGAAATATTCAAATTATGCGTTTCTAGTTTGTTAGGAATATCATATTTCCTAGCAATTTGCCAGTATAGATTATCCTCGGTTTCTTCCAAGCTTAGATTGCGTGAGCAAACGTGTGATTCAAAATAATCACCATATTTGTAACGGACACAGGTAAAACTGGTTCCATCTAACTTTTCAGTGACTTCAAACTTCAAATCACGATCTTTCCAACCTTGAATACGATTAGTCAGATTTTGAATACGCTCTGCATCCGTCTTTGGTGAAAGATTAGTAGGGAAATTACCTTTTGCAACCCCTTGTAGTTGTGCTGGAAGCGGTTTTTCCCACTTTTGAATACCAAGAAGTTCAGTAACATCTTGCCCTTCAATTGCTTCTTCTCCAAGATCGACAAAATAATTTTCATGATCATCTGATGGAGAACTAAAAATATAATACCAACCATCATCATTAACGATATTCAGGAGCAATCCTTGTGAAATCACTCCACGCATTTTCTTACTGCGTAGACGTTCACCCTTTACTCCGTTGTATTCTTTTGGTTCTTTTCCATTTGATAGAAAAGCCGCAAGTTCATGTGGAATCCATGAATCAATTTCAAAATATACAGCAAGATCATTTTGTTTGTATTCGCCCTTTTTGACAATAACATGCCATCCACCAACTACGGCAAGTTCAATTAGGTCAGCATCTTGGATTGGACGAATTTCGTCAATTTTGCGAATAGATGCAAGTTTACGTTCAGACATTTATTTCTCCAATTCTGCTTCATCATTTAAGAAGCAAATGTGTTTTAAATTTTTTTCTATTACTTCAAAGTCAATTCTTTCATCAGGCCACCGATCATAATTTACTTCCATCCATACGCCCAATGCTCTTTCGACTTCATCGCCTTTATTCTCAATCTTAATCAAATAAAGTTGATCATCGTATTCAATCAACTCTTTCATTTTTTACCTTGGCATCGTATGAAAGTTAAAGTTTGTGGATCAATACGTGGAGCCATCATCTGCTGGTCAGTATTTTCCCCATCTACCCAATATGCAACGCCACCAAGGCAAGTCGTGATCATATCATCCGTTGAGTCGCTGCCATCCTCTATACAAGATGCAAGAAAGATAAGTGACAAGATTGCTAAGTATTTCATTATATTTTTCCTTCTAGTATGACAAACTCGGCTACTGCTGATGTAATACCTTTCATCTTTCTAGCCATTTCTGTATTAAGTCTTCGTTGACTTTCTACTTCTTTGCGAAGATTTGCAATTTCATCTTCATATCGCTCACGGACACTTTCATATCCTTTTTGGTGTTGAGTGTAGTAATAATTGTATTGAGATTTTAGCCAAGTGATTCGTTCATGGGCTTCTTTAAGAAGTTTAGCTTCTTTAATCTTACCCTTTTCTACAAGCCACATACCATCATCTGCAAGATAATGCTTTTTTATTTCATCTTCTACGTTCGTATTTTGTGCCATTTCCACCAACTATTTTTGAGTATGAATAAGAACTATTTCCATTTTACTAAGGTCATAACCACCTTTTTCGTCCATAATAGTTGCACTAAGCGGAAGTGGACCATATGGACTAGAAATATATACAGGAAGGTTTCCTGCGATTTTTTCTTTTTCTTGCAAAAATGTAATAAACTCCGAAAGAGTGAAATTGTTTTTTATTGGAGAACCATTTGCATATTCTCCAATATGATGTTTTTGCATAAACTGATCGGCTTGTTCAAGTGAAAGAAATTTGGTATCCGAATAGAATTTAGATTGATCATAATCATATTCATCAAACCATTGCATGGTTACAATACTCCAACCATTTTTGGTATGATATATTCTATAATATACGTCATTCTGATCGTCCATTTTTCCCTCATATGCATGTTGTTGTCATGTATATAACATACTGATTCGTGGTTGTCAACCTCTATATTCACCTACATCTAGATCAAATTTTAGTCCATGTGTTGCTGACGAAGGTTCTATACCACGATATCCACTAGTGATTAATTCTACTTCTAGCACGATCCAGCTATCAACCCCAACACCATCATGTTCGTCTTTGATAGTGACTCGAAGTCTTTCATTTTTGAAGAATTTAATCATTTCATCCCAGACAGAACAAAACTTTGCCCTATTTACGGCTGCATCTTTAATCCATCTAATGCGATCATGATTTTTTATTTTAATAGATGGTATTTTGCCATTTTCTATTTTTTCAATAAACTCTGTTCTTAATGAATTTACAAATTTTTCTAGTTCTTGTTTTTCTTTTTTAAGCTTTTCTAATTCAGCTTGTTCTTTTTCAGCTTGTGATTTGATTTTAGCATCTGCTAAAAAGTCATGTGTTTCTTTTAATTTTTCAAATAGGCTAGACATGTTTAAACTCCATAGTTTAGTATAAATATTAATATCAAGGGGTGATAAAATGAAAAAAGTATTTTGGTATATTGTTGGTATGTTTTGTTTAGGAATGGCTTATGTTGGTTTGGTTACACCAGGTATACCATTTTCTATATTTTTAGTAATGGCTGCTTATGCATTTAGTAAAAGTAGCGATAGAATGCATAATTGGATTTATAGTCATAAAAGATTTGGACCATTTTTAACAAATTGGAAAGAATATAGAGTATTTCCAACTAAAATGAAATATGTTATGATATTTGTTATGAGTTCCACATTATTGTTCACTTATGTTTCTACTGGAAATATAGCGGCAGTAACATATAGTGGTATTTTTATGTTATTAGTAGCCATATGGGCATGGCGTTATCCAAGTTCTATTGAAGAATATAACACAAGAAAACAAAATGGAAAAAAGATTGCATGGCTGCAATAATTATTTGCCATGCAATCTAATTGATAGTTTCGCAATATCGTCCATATATTCGGAAATTATTCTTGGATAGTTTTTTGATGGATCGGGCGAATTTAATTTTTCCTGAATAAGAGAATTTAACTCATTCATCTTATTCTTGAATTCTATTGCTAGAGTGTTAAATTCGCTGTTGACCATTTACTTATATTCTACCCGTGGACAGATTTTGCTTTTCCATGACTTATACTTCGTAACCACGATACCATCAGGAATATTATTTTTTTCTTTATAGACGCGACGATTTTCTGCTGCATCTGATAGATAATGTGTTAGTGCAATTAACCCAATAATAGTAGAAATAATAAGAATAACAATACCAGTTACAATGCCAAACTGAATTGGGGTATTATATGCGGTTACTGCAAGCATACCTAGTAGAATTCCTGCACCACAGGTTAAAAATGCAGCCAATAGAAAATGCAAGAATGTCATTCGCCAATATGCACAAAAATTATTGGGAAGAATATAATGTTCAAACACACTAACAGAGTTTGACCCTAATCGCGTTTTCATAAACTTATTAAATTTATAGTGCAATGAGTTCCTATTTACGACAAAAACATCCATTTTATTCTCCTTTGAATGCAAAATTTGCTATTATTACGCCAGCCACCACTCCTATAACAGTCCAAAATAAAAAATATGGTGCAATTATAGGTAGAAAAAAATGACCGATTGAAAAGTGTATACCAGATAATAATAATCCGATTACTGTATACAACGCAATTATTCCTAACTGCGTTGCTGTTTTTACTAGTTCTTTAATTATAACCATTATACACCGTATAGTTCACTAGCGATAGAACCAACTTGTTTCATATCAGCAAGTGAACCCCATTCTGTTTTTGCCCACTTCATAATTTCGCCTTTATTTCGAATTTCTTTTCCATTGAAAGCAAAAACCAGCTTTGAGCGAATTTCATCTTCTGATGCCATTTGAGGTAGAACACCAGACAGAATGTTTTTTTCAAAGTTTAAAGAAATACGCCGACCATCATCAATGTTTAGTTTCAGGTTTTCATCAATCGTTGCAATCAACTTTTGCACAACTTTGATGGCTTCATCATCTGTTGTTTCGCGGTTGCCATTGTTTTTGCCTACCTTCTCAATCTCGCTAAGAGCAAAAAGAATGGAAGGAGCAACAATACTACGTTCTTTACGTAGACGAAGTGATTCTTTTTTTAGTTTTTCAATTACTGTCATTTTGCCTTATCCTTGTATAGCTTAGTTACATATATTTCTGCTTTTAACGTATTAACCAAATCTTCAAATGTGCTACATAGTTTTACACCATGATAGTTACAGAACATAACAACATTGCCTTTTCTCCAAAAACCATCTGGACAGCATGTTATTACTTTATTTGTATTAATTGATCCATATGATCCCAATTCTAATAGAGTAATTGGTGATTTTGTATTTGGATCAAAATAATATACAATTATATCTGCATTATCTTGATTTTCTAATTCCCACGATACCTGTTCATAAAACTTGGTCCCATATTCTGGAACCTGTTCCCAAGAAGAGTCCCAATCGTCTCTACGAGGATTTACAAAAATCAGATCACCATCATCTGAAAATTCTTTGCATAATCTATCTTGCCACTTTTCTGCCTTATCCATTTCAATACTACCACCTAGAAAAATGGTAATATTTGAATCAGTTAATTGTGGCAATTTATTTGGTGCTTTAACTATCTTACATAACATTTTAATTCTCCTGCTGACACATTATCATAACACGGAACACATGTCAACAGGTATTTTTATTATGTTGTTAGTGTTGCAAATATAACCTCATTTACATCGTCTACACGAGAGGTATCGACCGATACGGTTTTCTCTTGTTTTACGTCACCGTATACATAATACCCATTCACTTGTTTAATATTATTAATCTTAATTGACATTAATACTATTTTGTTTTCGTCGGAATGGTTTTTTATTTTAGATTTATCTGTGAAAAACTCTTTCGAAGAAAAACTTTGCTTAATTTGTTTTTCTGTGCTATATCCAAATACTTTACCATCGGTCTTTTCTTTGTAATTGCTTTTTACTCCGATTGAGTGATACACTTCTTTACTAAATCTGTCACTAATAAAGAAACCATCTTTTAATATATGATAAAACTTTGATTCATTTCCCAAACCACTAGTTACAGAAATATATTCTGCATTTTCATCAATATAGCAATTAAGTATATCTTCACATTTTACACCAGAATACTTTTCTTGATTATCTTCCATATATTCAAAAACAGTATTGCTAAGAATATCCATGGCATTTTCATATGTGAATTCCAAATCTTCTGTAGCTAATTTAATGGTATTGCCATATGATCCGCCAAGTTGATTTTCCAATTCGCTCCATGAATTAGGCAAACCAGCCTTTGCTACTGCTAGTGCAACTTTTGCACTTTCAAGTTTGGAAATATAATACCCTTTGGTTTGATATTTTGATACGCGAATAAGACTATTCAGTGGATACTTTGTTTTGTGATTAAAACGCAGTGTCTTACTAGCAATGTCTGGATAGAAATCTTCATGAAACACATATGACTTACTATCACAATCATATGCACCCATGCAAACAGTGAAGTCAAAGCATTCAAAAATGCTTTCTGCTGTTGGAAAAACATCAAATGACATTACTTGAACAATGGTTCGTTCGCCATTGTCATTAGTATGATTATTTGACTTAAATGTAAGAGCACGATTAGATGCATTAATTAGGTAGCATCCGTTTTCGCTCATTAATGCTTCTACTGCATCTTCAAATCCTTTTTTAGATTTGGGATAAATGTCGTAATCATTTATTTTGGTTTTTGTTGCAGTTGAAAGAATAGCACCACCCGCAATAAAACAATCATTTAATCCAAATATATCAAACTCTTTCGGCATTCTTGTCATAATCAAATCCTTCGTGGGTTGTGTCATAAATCATAGTCAGGTATTCAAACATTAATTCTTGGTTTTTCCATGCTTCAATTTCCCATGGTCTTTCCATATAATTAAGTTTATAGTCGTCTTTTAGTTTTTCTTCTTTGAACAACCATTGTTTATAATGAGTGAACTCGTGAAAAAATACTTTTATTGATTCTGTGGTAGACATATAATCTAATGCATATATGTCCATAACTGGGTTATCGTTTTTACTAGTAAATCTTCCTAAAATCGGAGCATCTTTAAAAAATGCTGGATTTTTATGTAATATAATAGATAATTTACGGTCTTTATCAGAAATATCATAATATGCGAAAGCAAAAGGTATAATTTTTCTTTCTAATATATCCTTGTAATCATATATCACATCTAACTCATCAAGGCTATATAAATCTTCGTCATATGGAAAATATACTGTAATCATGAGAATTTTTTCACATCTTCGAAGTCTACGCCTTCATACTGGTAGTCTTTCCGTTCTCGAATAAATTCAATTGCTGCAAAGATATTTTCAGTATTAATAATTTCTTCTGCAATCTTTTTATCACGAACCGTATCATAATACTTCCAAGTATTATTATCTTTTATGATATTGACACATATTTTGCCAATAGCTTCTGGGGTAGTAGCTAGATAATAGTAAGTTCCATGCTTTTCATTTTTTACCAGCAATAAGCTATAGTCAGAAGGATTTTTATCATATTTTTGTTTTTCCCTGTCTATATAACGCTTACCTTGATAACTGAGCAACTTAATTTCTTTTACAAGGTCAACAGTGTTTTCACGGTTCCACCTAGCATCTGCGGCTAACGCTTGCTTTTCACTGTCATATACGCATCCGTCTAGAGACTTAAACTTAGTAACTTGAACTATTTCTGCCATTTCGTGGGCCTCAGATTGTTATAAAGATATGATTTTTCTACTTTGTTAGACATGTTGACTGTTTTTTCGTCAAGCTTCCGTAATTGAGTTCGTAATGCTTTCTTTTTTAGCTCATTAGTTTCACTGTCAATTTTTTCCAATAGTATTGCCCGTTCACCAGACATTTTCCAAAACTTACTTTCTAGTTTATTGTGTTTTTGCCTAACTGCTTGTTTTTCTTCTTTTGTCAGCTTCATGTAAAACCCTTAAAATTCTAATTTTATACTATCTACTTTGCTAGCCAATTGGCTTTTATACTTTTCGAATTCTTTTGAATAGAACTCGCAATTCCATTTGTGATCATCGTATTGTTTACGCATGTCAGATAAATCTATGTCATTCACTTCAAGCAATAGATTTCCAACTTTCATTTGGATATCATTCATCTTTTGCTTACTGTTATGATACTCTCGCTGGCATTCTTGAATCTTCGATATAAGCCTATCAAAATCATTTATAGATATAATCATTCTACTACCTCATAATATGTAAATCCGTAATCTTTGTTTAGACAAAACGTATCAATGTTTGTTTCGTCCCACGATTGACTATTAACGTAAGTAACAGCAAATTCATATCGTTTCAGTGCATCTTTTTTATTATTATGCCACCAACTATTTTTTGCCTCTTTTGAAAGATTAGAGATATAAACATCACACTGATTTACAGTATAATCACATAATTCTTTTTCTTTTGCTAATACTTTTCTAATTGCAGAATTAATATCTTTTGCAATAAATTCAATATAGCTTCCACCATAATCTTCTTCATATTGATAAACTAATACACGCATTTTAGACCTCAATATCCATATACTGCAATTCTTCTAAACAAATAAATTTAGTTCCATTAATAGTCTCACGACGATGAAAATGCCAGTGACCATGAATCCAATATTCAGGCTGATGAATACTAAACATAGTATCAAGTGCCATCCGAGTAATGGTTTCTTCAATATATTGTGCTTTAAACATAGGATACACAACAGATTGTGGACAATCATGTGTGAGCATAATTCGTGGTTTTACTTTTTCATATGCTTCAATAACAATCTCAAATTCTTTATATGTGAGTTGTTCGTCAGGCCAGCAATTAATGCCTTCGGTGTTCATATGATAATCAATACTCCATGCACCGCCACAACAGAAAATACCATATTCTTTCAGATATGTTCCATCACTTATAAAATTTGGCATGTGCTTGCACACTGATAGATTATCGTGGTTGCCTCTGAAAAATTTATGATTTGGATTAGAATGTTGCCATTCTTTGACCATTTTATCAAATTCTATTCCGCCATCGGTTCTATAACCAACACCAAAGTCTCCAAGCTGGATTGAATAATCGCAGTCGGAAACAACATTTTTATATAAATTGAATTTGCTATGGATGTCTCCAACTAAACGAATCTTCATATCTTTCTCCTAACTTGTCCAAGTATATCAGTGCATGATATACTTGTCAAGCATGTTACACATCATTTTCTTCGCTAGACATTTCTGCAATATCGTCTAATAATTGCATTTTCTTCTTTTGTGCTTCTATGCGTTTATTTCTAAGATCATTTAGTCGCCAAGCTTCTGCCATCATTTTTACTATTTCAATGTCATCTTTTGTCATCATAATAAAATACTCCAATATGAAAATAAGTGAGGGTTTCCCCTCACTTAAAGTTTTGCTCGTTCACGAATGGTTTCTAGATTTTCATCAACCATTAGCACACCATTACGATATACAGAACGCAGAAGATCAGTAGCACCAAAATTGACAGCATAATCTTCCGATACCGTAACAACAGATGGACCTTTAATAACACCTGATTCTGTAAGTTCAACAGAATTTGTATTATCAATTAGGGCAAGACGACCTTTTTTAGAAGTTTTGCCTTTGTCAGTGATTGGGTCTTTGTAAACATCAACCCATTGTCCATCAATAAGAGCAGCAGAGCATTTCATGGCGAATTTTTGATCGTCACGTTGTGCAGCTTGTAGTAGTGCACCACCCATACCAAATGCTACGTTGTCAGCAGAAAACCCATTCAGTTTCAAGCTTTCAAGAATAGCACCTACTGTATCAATATTGATACCGTCGCCTTGGATAATTCTTACTACATTTAGAACCTTGTAACCTTTATCATTAATAGTTGATCCAAACTTACTATCAAGCAGTTTTGCAACTTTTGTAACCACTTCAACTGGATCACCAGAATCAGGACGAATTACTAGGGTTGCACCACTATCAATAACTTCTTGCTTTAGTTCTCCACCCCAAAGATTTTCAACTGCATTGAAAATATCATAGGAGTCAGATACAACTGCAACAATACTTCCTGGTTTTGCAAAGTTGCGAAGCATATTGCGGTATGCTTTTGCTTCATTTTCTCTGCCCCAAGATGTGATAGTAGAATGTTCTGCGGCAGGAATACTAAATCCAGCCATGCGAGTATGATAGTATTTTCTGTGACCAATAATAGCACCAATAGTATCAGTGCCCATAAAGTTTACAAGATGTGCCATCCCACCAATTTTTGCAGTTTCTTTACTGGAAGCCCCTCTTGCTCCGAAATCATGTAGCTTAAAGGGTAGCAAAGAAATGTCGCCAGTATCATTTAGGTATTTGGCAATTACTTTCTTGATTTCTCGTGAAGTTGTGGCAACCGTCACAGGATACCAAATTGCACGAAGCAATGCAGTTTCAAGGAAAGTAGTTAGGGGGTAGCAAACGGGATCGGTATTTTCAATAGTCACCATTACGTTGTGAACTGGAATAACTGTTCCTTCTGGAATAGCCTTAATTTCTACAGGCATATATCCACCATGAACATTTACAATATGTTCCCACATTGCACGGTCAAATGGTTCACCGTGTTCTGTCCAAATTTCTTCTGCAAAATCAATATCTTCCATGGTAATACGCTTCATCAAATATTCTTTAATGAACATTTGAATGCCAAAGAATAATACTTCATCATACTTGCCGCCCCGGCTTTCGATATAGCTGTATACTTTGGTAGTGCCATTTGGGTATTGAACTGGCATCGAACCTTTATAGCTGTCGCTATCAACAATGATGCTATCAAAAATTGTATCGTTATTAAGTAAATCAAACATATTAGAACTCCTCTAAATTATATGTTATGTCCCTTCGGACGTGTTATTGTCAACCGTGTGTCAACAATTCTTATTTATAGTGTGATTATTCATCATCACCAAAAAGTTTTCTTGCTGCTTCCGAAACACGCTTGTTCATTATTAAGCGTTTTGCAGCACTTACCAAATCTTCCACATTGTCAGAAGTTTCTGCAATATTGATAAAATCTGATAGACTCATATTTTCTTTTAGCATTTCTTTTGCAATATCAACCATATGTTTATATTCATAAACACTGATAACTTCATGATACTCAGACTTTGGTGCTTCTTCAAAAGGATCGTCATGCGGGATATGGCTTTTGCCATATACTAATACAACTTTTTTTCCGTTTCCGAGATCAATTTCTTCGGTTACTTTATCATCAGTTACTTGAGAAGATTCTTCGGCTTTTTCAAGTTCAATGACTTTTTCAATTACTTTATCCATTTTAGAAACATCAATTGGTTTTTTGTATTCACCATCTAGTGCAATTCTTTCTTCAATATCATTCTTGATTGAAACATAATCAAAGACTAGATATTGCTCGTATAACTCATAGATATTAGATTCGGTTGCATTTGATACATCAGCACCTTTCGCAGCTAAACCTTTCTTGATTAGATCAAATTCTGTTTCTGTATCAGTTTCAAAATTGGATTCACTACCAAAAGCAGATTTGGTAACGGTATTGTAGGTATTTCCTTTTGTCGGAATATAACCTCTAAAGGTGGTCCCATCATGATATATGATAGCATAGACTGGGAATTCCCAATCTCCACCAGCAACTACTCCAACATATGTAAACCCATTGTTTAATTGTTGAAATCCAAGGTGCCAATCTTCAGTCGAATCACGTGGATCAGCATAGAAATTTTCAAGATCAAAGTCAATCTTTGACCAATCATCATAAACTTTCCCCAAAGAAGAATCCATGCACAGTGTTGCAATCGCGTTAAAAATGTTTCCATTTTTTATTTCAGTAAGAGATTCAGAATCAAAATAATCCTGTAGTGATTCATCTGACATCTTTGAGACGTATTGAATAAAAAGATTTTTAAACTGTTCTTCTGTTACTAATTTTGCTTTTCTTGCCATTATTTTAATCCAATAAATTTGTTAGCGATTTTACTATCTTCGTCTGGTCGTGAAACTACTTTTAGTGAAACACTTTCGCCATAGCAATTCCATTTTCCATCTACAATTTCTATAAATCCTGCACCAAGAATGGTTCCTTGAATACCAACGTCACGGTGCATTACGTATTCTGGAAAAATAACAATAGCATCTAATAGCCCATTGTCAAACGTAATATATTTTATTTTCATCTTACACCAAATAATAAATTAAGGATAGAACCGCAACTAGAGAAATCAATAATGCTATCGCAATTCCTGAATTTGGATAATTACCCTCAATAGGTGGATGTTGGTCATATTGATATTTCCAAAAATCATCGTCGTTATCGTGATGCATATTTGATTCTCCGTTGTTGCTCTAATTATACGTTATCGTCCAATGGTTGTCAATAGTCTTATTTTCCTATAGTATTAGGTTCAAATACTCGATTATGAGTGTCATTGCACCGAATAAATGTTGCTCTTTTTGGTAATTCTTTTAGTTTACTGGCCCCAACATAAGTGCAAGTGCTACGAACTCCACCTAAAATTTCTTGTAATACTATACTAATGTCACCTTTATATGGAACCAACACCGTTCGCCCTTCGCTGGTTCTATAATCTTTCAAACCGCCAAAATGTTTTTCATTTGCAGTTTTACTACTCATACCATAAAATTGAACGAATTTTTTTATTTCAATAATTTCGTCTCCATTATCGTAATGAATTTCACCAGTTTTAAAAGCTTTGCTTATAACTTCGCCGCCGCCTTGATCGGTTCCTGCAAACATGCCACCTAGCATAACAAAGTCAGCACCACCCGCATAGGCTTTTGCTACATCACCAGAACAGCTACAACCGCCATCAGCAATAATATGTCCACCCAAACCGTGGGCTGCATCGGCACATTCGATAATTGCAGATAATTGAGGATAGCCTACACCTGTTTGTATTCTGGTAGTGCAAACAGAACCAGGCCCAATACCAACTTTAATAATATCAGCACCAGCGAGAATTAATTCTTCTGTCATTTCCCCAGTTACAACATTTCCTGCGATAATTGTGATATTTGGAAATTCTTCTCTAAAATTCTTCACAAATTCTACAAAATGTTGACTGTAACCATTTGCCACATCAATGCAAACATATTTTATATTAACATCTTCATGATTATAAACACGCTTGAATTTATTATAATCATTTTCAGTAATACCAATACTCATAGCAGTAAATTCTGTGCGACGATCATTATGTGAACCAAAATAATCAATAAGTTGTTCGTCATTATATGTTTTTACAAGGCAAGTAAAAACACACTCTTTAGAAAGAGTATTTGCAACTTCAATTGTTCCCACGCCATCCATATTTGATGCCATAAGTGGAATTCCATCAAAATTACTACCACTATTTTTAAATGTATAGGTTCGAAATAAATCTACATCTTTTCTACTTGAAAGTGTAGAACGCTTTGGACGTATCAATACATCTTTAAAATCTAGTTTAATTTCTGTTTCAATTCTCATTTGTTTTCCAAGGTTTAAATAAATTAGGGGGCATGAACCCCCTAAATTGAGTTTAATTATAGTTCAGTAGTTTGAACTCGTAGACCCTTGAATGCCTTTGCGGCAGATTTATTTTTGGTATCTACGTTGGTAACATATGCAAACTGTGCATTATCTGCACCTTCACCTGTGTATAGAAGAACATCGCCCTTTTTTACCTTTTCAGGTTCGCCTTGGAAATGCATAGACTTGCCATTCATACGAACAGAGAATGTATAAGGCAATACTTCTTCTAGTTGAGATTTATTTGCAAGAATGATCTTGCCAGTTCCTTTTTCTTCGATTAGATACTGGTTTGAAGAATTGGTTCCAACATGCGTTCCATAGGTAACAGAACCATCTTCTAGTTTAATTTGGAATAGTGTAGTAGCATTGGTTGACATAGTTTCATCCTCGTAATGTTTAATATCAGTCTTATAAAGGCATTTAGTTTGGTTATTGTGAAGATAACGTGCATAAACTTGTTGTGAATATACTTCGTAAATCTTTAATGGCTTTTTACCATAGTTACTAATAACAACGTCGCCAATTTCAAAGTTTTGTTTTGTCATAATAAATCCTATATGATTTGTGTTGAATGATTGTATCATACATCATAATGATGTGGTTGTCAAGAAATTTATTTGCTGTATTCTTTATCTTCGTATGGGCAAATTTCTTCTACGGGGCATTTGTCACAATACTCGCTATTTTTGGTTAATATGCAGCCCCATGGGCTTTTTTCATCAGCCCATGTTTTTACAGGCATATTGTCGCAAATTTCAATACATAGGTTCTGCAATGTTTGTTTTTGCATTTTAATATGCAAATTCTTTTTTTGCACAAGATCACGGTATTCTTCTTCTGATAAGATATACTGCATTATTCTTCTCCGTTTTTCCAAGCAGAAGTGAAGGGAGTTAGTATTTTTCCAGCATTTTTAGGCCAGTCTGAATTTTTTAAGTCTGTCAGAGTTTGGCAAATTGGACATTTAAACAATACGGCAGAATCATGGGAACCCCATGATCCTGTATCAACATATGGATAATAACGCAAATCTTCTAGTTCAATTTCTAGAAGTGCTTCGCATCCACCACCACCATTTCCATAACCAGTGCATAAATGTTCTATTTTCCACACATTGTCGGAAAATTTGCCAGTTTTTAATATTTTCATTTAATACTCTATATTAAGCTAGGGTTAAATCTTCTATTTTTATAGTATATTTTTTGTTATCGCTTACTGATTCGCAAAAAGCTAAATTTTCATCGTCGTTGATTGCGGTAACTTTTAATGTTTTTGCCATTCTTGGATTTAAACATTTTACATATGATCCGACTGTAATTTGTTCTTGCATGTTAGTTTTCCTTAGTATAGTGAAATTCTATTCACTATACTAGTTATCAATAATCATATTTTTTACAGCAGAAACATAGCTTACATATGCAATTGCTTCAACATATCCAAAGTTGCCAAATGGAGCAATAATATTATCTTTATATTCTTGTGTTTCTGTCCATTGGTCATACATTTCTTTTGCAGATAATTCGGTCAGTAGAGACAATGCTTCTGATCCATCGGCAAATTCATCATTATCTTCTTCATCTAGTTTTGCAGTGTTTTTCCATTTTTCTAATTTTTTAGTAAGAATAATGGTAAGATCATCTTCGGTAACAGATGGATCATATTTCGTAATAATATCTATTGCACAAGCAATAACGTCAATCGCCTCACCAATAACACCATCTTTGCCTTGTTCTTTATACGACTTGCCTTCAGAAATTTGAATTTCTTGTGCTAGCTCGCCAACTTCGGTCATAAGGTGTGTTAGAATATCTTGAGTAGTTCTACTGGTTTTTACTTCTTTAGTAACGTCCAGTGCGGTTTTCAAAAAATTAGACATAAATCACCTGTTATACCAAAGAACATATTTTGCATTTTCTGGAAAATCTTTTCGTTTTTCCATATAATCAGATGGGCGACGAGTAACTCCAATCATTTTGAAATTTTCATCAACCAGATCACCATAACCATCATAGTCAATAAAACCTCCAAATTCGCAACTTTCTTTCCACTCGGAAAACGTCATAAGACTTCCAGTGAACCTATCCAGCTTGTGCCATACAACACAATCATCAATGTTATCGTAACACCAATCTTGTGCTTCATCAAGGGAAGAAAATTCTTTGTTATGGCTTTCAACTTTCCAGCCATCTTGGTATGCGATAGTAATGTAATTTGTCATTACAAGTATTCCTCATTAATATAAATTTTCAAGAATTGCTCATGATAAAGCTGACCTTGTTCTTGAACTTCTTCAAGGGTTTTATACCCAGGCAAATCACAATTCCAAATAGGCCAGTATTTTCCCTGCTCATATGCAATTGTAATATATCCGCCTTTGATACTGGATGCGGGAGTATATGCAATCCAATAATCTTCGCTGGTTTGTTTCCATTCAAGCTTTTTGAAGATGTTGCTGGTCATGATTCCCTCATTTGAGTATATGGTATGCTGTTCACATACCATATACTATCATAGATGGGTAGGTGTGTCAACCAAAAGAAACAGGCCAGTTTCTCTTATGACGGGTCTTGTCAAATTGTTTAACAATTTTTTCCAAAACTTCATCATTGATTGGTTTTCCTTCAAGAAAATCATCAAGATCATCATACGAGAATCCCAATGCTTTTTCATCTGGATTTAGTGGCTTATAATCTTCAAGATCAGCAGTAGGAACTTTTTTGAATAAAGTTTCTGGTGCACCAAGCGTTTCCGCAAGTTTACGAACTTGACGTTTATTAAGACCATTTAGCACAACAATGTCACATGCTTGATCACCCCATTTTGTATAAAATGCAGGAACCAATTCAGAATTATGATCAGTGCCAACAACCAATGAATTTGTCAATCCAGCAATATCATATTGTGCAATCATTCGCATACGGGCTTTTACATTACCTTTGTTGAAGTCAGAATGATCAATATTTTTGCACAGTTCAGACAGTTGATAATGAATATCATTAGTAGCTTCGCCAATATTAACCGTTATAATTTCATCTGGATTGATAAAATCTAATGATTTTTGTGCATCTGCTTCATCTTGTTGAATAAGATATGGTAAACGGACCGCATAGAATTTTGCATCATATCCTTCTGCACGTAGTTCGCTACAAGCAATTTGACACAGTTTTCCAGCAGTGGTGGAATCAACTCCACCACTAATGCCAAGAACGTATCCAGACATATTTGACTGTTTGAGATAATCTTTCAGATAATCAATCCGAAGTCTTGTCTCTGCGTTAAAGTCAATTTCTTCTGTTTTTCTTACACCATGAAGTGCAAGAATTTCATTTTTTATATTATCCATGATATTTCACCTTTCCTTAATACGTAGGAACAAACTTTTTAATAATGTGGAAATGATCAAAAGCCATCATTTCACTAGTTACTTCGCTAAGATGGAACCATTGTGCTTCCAATGCATCATCTGCACCCTTAACCTTTGGTAGATTTTCATCTGGATACCCAAGGTCAATATGGAAACCATGTGTGATAACACGCCCGCGAGGATCACGTTCAGGATGATCAAAGATTTCAATAGCTTTGATAGAACCTTTAAGAACTTTTGCTGGAATCTTGATACAAGTTTCCTCACGCAATTCTTTGATCATGTTGTCAATAATAAATTGACCTTTATCCAAATATCCACCCGGAAGTGCCCAACAATCTTTGAACGGGAATTTTGCCCGTTTAACAAGAAGAACATATCCACTTTGGGTAATAACTGCGTCAGTTGTGACAAAAACTGATGGAAAGTTGAAACCTTTCATCTGTGACTTTTCACGATATTCTTTGATTTCTTGATATTCTCTGTATAGCCAATCCCATACACCATTTACTTTTCCATTGGAAACAATAAATGCATTCATAAAGTCACGTGCTTCCGAAGGCATAACATTTTCCACAAAACTGTGTGGAGTAATGTTGTCTACAGGCGAGGCTTCACCAAAAAGACAATTACGAATATCAGTGGCATTGATGCCATCAAGATTTTTAACTTCCACATGATTTTTCCAACCAGGGAAGATTTTCAAATAGTAAGAACTATTGTCTTTTGCATGTCCAATAAGACCAGTCTTTTTACCAGTTTTGACACGATTTACTGATTCTTTTACCGCACTTACCCATGCATTATCGTCATATGGATAATCACGAACACCAACAATTTTGATATTTGCAGTCGGATATACTGCTTTAATCATTGCCTTGCGTTCATCAAAGGTAAAGGGATTTTTTGTGCTTCGTGCTTGGAAACTTGAACCTAGAACAATTACAACTTCTTTTGCACGTTCTAGTGCTTTGTCAATAACGGCTTGGTGGCCTTTGTGAAAGGGTTGTGCCCTCATTATAGATACTAATGTATCATAGTTAACTTCATTGCTCATTTAGAAACTCCTTCTATTAATGATCATGTTGATAATACACCATCTGGTATCACTTGTCAATAGTAAATTCCAGATGGCGTTGTATTTATATCTGACCCCATTCTCTCAGCGACAGATACTTTTTTGCCATTTCTTTATGCAGCGGGAATGCATAATTATCTTCATCAACATTTAGGGATGAAACTACAAATTCAGAAACTTCATCATTTAACGTCAATGTTGGAATAATATTTTCTGGCAGGTCATTTGCGATGCAAAATACTAGAACTTGATTGTTTGGAGTAATTCTACTTTCCCAAAGTTTAATAGAATTTGGAAGATCATATTTGATTCCAGTTTCTTCTTCAAGTTCTCGTAGTGCAGCAGTTTCAATGCTTTCACCTTCATTAACAAAACCTCCAGGGAATGCAAGCATTCCCTTTTTAGGTTCTATATTCCTTCGGATCAGCAACAATTTTATTTTGTTGTCATAGTGACTATACAATGGCACCAAAACAACGGCAACTGGTGTTGGATTTTTATAATCAATCATTTAATGGTCTTTCTGTATTCATTGAATACAAAGACTACACCATGATATACCAGATAAAGAATGTTCCACATGATTTCTGAAAATCCTGTCAACAGAAGGGCAAGAAATATCGCAGAAATTGGGTCGAATGGATCAAACCCAAAAAAGAAGCAGAACAAAAACACTAAGAAAAAGCTAAAAAGTGCCCACAGTGAGTTAATAATTCTATCTTGTTTACTCGACATTCTCATCTTCCTCATCATAATCTTCGTCAAATTCTGATTCACGTGCATTCATAACATCGGTCATGATTTTATTCAAGAGCCGATATTCACTATATTCTTCACTTTGCGAACCTTGGTGCATAACTGGCAGCCAAACCTTGCGAGTGCTTTCCATGAAGCTATTGACCATGATACCAATCAATGTTTCACGCATCAATTCATAAGCAGATTCTTTATGATCATCAAAATATGCGTCTAGAATTTTATCCTTGATATTTCCAATCGACGTGAACCCACCGCCAGCATAACCACTGCCAAATGCATGACCGAATGAACCAGAAAGGATATGTTCACGATGTCCTTCGAAGAAGGAATAACGGCGATAATAATCTTTCATGCGTTCTAGTTTTGCCTCATCCTCAATGCCTTCTAGTGCTTTTTTATATGGGCTTTCTTTTCCAGCCATTTGTTCCATATATTCTGGAATTAAATCACCAAGTTTTGCATAGGTAACATTCTTGATGTAATATTGATCACTTTCAAATCCTTCTGGAACGTCACCATCTGAACCTTTCCACATATCAAAAGTCCACTCATTCCAAAGACGATCTACTACATCTTTTCGAACCATTGTGAAAAAAGCTTCACGATATTTTTTCTGATCAGGATACGCTTTCAGTGGATTATCTACCCGAAGACGCTTTTCATGACATGCTTCAAAAAACATATCAACATCAAAACCTTCACGCTTCACAGCAATATCATGGTATTGGTTTTCACCAACTTCCATTTCAATTAGATTTTCACGAATTCCTGCAATAATAAATTCTAGTGCAGGCCCACTACATTCTTCACCAGCACCATAGTCATTATACTTTGCACGAAATGGCACTGGGCTTGGGCGATATAGTGCAGTAGCATAACAAAAGCTATCACGATAAGCTTCTACAATAGGAAATACATAAATTTCTTCGCCTTCGATGATAGGCAGACCACTAAGGCCACAAGTTCCGTTCCAGCATCCCATATCAAATATCCTTTTCGGGTTGAGTGTCTTGCTTGTTCATAGCATCTTTGATTCGTGCAGTCAAGTCCTGAACTTGTGTTAGTAGACTTTTATATTCTGCATTCAATTCATTATCACGATCAATTACTTCTTGTGCCCATTGAATGGTATATTTAATTCCAACAATAACATCATCCCAGAATTTACTATTTTCAACATCTTTAATTTTATTCCGTTCAATAGTAGGTAAGAATTGTGTCATAAATTTCACAGAACCATGTGCAGCGGCTACTTTGTCGCATTTATACAGTTTCATACTTTCCCTTAGAATATTTTCAAAGTTTCGTTTTGCTTCTTCGGGAAATCGCAAAGCATTCAAGTCTGCACGAATAATTGCAGAATATTTCAGATTTTGTATTGCATGATTTTCAGTTTGCAGAATTAACATGGCAACATGGCCTTCATCAAGCAAACTTAAATCACACCCAATATATTTTTCTTTCATATCTGAAAACATTGCAGCAGAGCGTAACTCTTTACTTGGCTTGTCGTCATATACAATATCATGAAACAATACTGCCCAATCTAGGCATTCATCATATGGTTCATTGGTTTCATGTAGATATTCATACATGCGTTCAATGTGGTTCAAATTGTGGTATGATAATTGAAACTCGCAAAAGTTATCAAGAATTTTCTGAATTGCTGCTCGTGCAAGTGGCGTGTCTGTAATTCTAGACCATTTAAACATTATACTTCCTCAATATATTTTATAATTCCTTATAATCACCGACAAATGATACGTCACTTTCGGTTTCTATCCATACTTTCGCTCCACAACTTAATGGCTTATCTGGACTATAAATTACTTTGCTAGGTCCATCAATCACAACTTCATGAGCATATGTATTTTTCTTGCCTTGTTTTACGGTGAGTGTTGGTTTACGCTCACCTGTTTTATGATTACTTTTGATAACATGTTGATTAACATGAATAATTGTTTTAACCATCCTTTTTTCTTTCTATTTTATTGATGAAATTTACTCGTTCTTCAAATGAATAAACTTCAGAAAAGAAGTAAGGATCGTAAGTATGGATTTTTCGTCTAGAAACAATACCATGTTCGGTTTCAACATCGACAAGAGCATGTTTAAAGATGGTTCCATACTTATAATAATATTTTAGATCATCCCAACACACATTATAATTTTTTTCTAAATCTTCAATCATTTCTTCTTGGGATTTGTCTTTCATTCGTGCATGTCCAGCAGTCCACCTATATAGACAGCTTACACTATTTTTTCTGCAATCATGAATTCTCCAAAGAAGAGTATTAGATGCTTCTCCAAGAGTAGGAACACCCCATGCACGGCAATCAAAATACGCAAGTCTGTCTAATGGAGACAAGCGAGGAATGTTAATATATTGGTTGAAATGTGCTGTTGCAATGGAAGCAAGAATCGAATTGATCTTACTTATCTTTCCACCATACATATATTCTTGTTGCCCATCAGTTGGGGTATAAATTAAGGTAATTTCATCTGATTGCACATACCCGATATTTGCATTAGTAGCTTCAACCAAATATGCGGTAGTTTCTGACATAGCATCAGTAATACGATAATCAAATGGCTTTGTAAATCCTTTAGTAAATTTACTAAATCTTTTGCCATCAATACGAACACATAGTGTATCGGAAACTGGAATGCGAGTATTTGTATACTTGCGTTCGTATTCTTTCATACGATTTCCAAAATCATCTTTTTCCATGACTTAACCTTTATAGCTATACTGCGTTATATCTTTTACAATTTTCTCAAAGTCTTTTAGTTTTATCATATTTGGACCATCGCTTGGTGCATTATCTGGATCATCATGCACTTCTAAAAAGAAGTTTTTGCAACCCAATGCACTTGCTGCACGACACAATCCATCTACATAATTTCTGTTACCATCACTGCTCATTCCCATTCCTCCTGGTTTTTGAACAGAATGTGTTGCATCAAAAACAATAGGAACACTATATGCAGCAAGCATATACAACATTCCAGCAAAGTCAACAACTAAATTATTATAGCCAAAACTAGTTCCGCGTTCTGTGATCCATACTTCTTTTGCATTTTGTGTTTTGGTTAAAATACCAGAAACATCCCATGGTGCTAAGAATTGTCCTTTTTTAATATTGACAATTTTTCCAGTTTTACATGCTGCTTGTATAAGATCGGTTTGTCTGCATAAAAATGCAGGTATTTGAATAACATCAATTGCAGATTTCCAATAGTTATAGATTTCACTTACTTGTGAAATTTCATGAACATCTGTTAGAATATTAATATTCAAATGTTCTTTGAGTTTTAGAAAATCTACCATAGTTTGTTTAAATCCAACACCACGTGCTGAATTTAAACTTGTTCTATTTGCTTTGTCATAACTTGCTTTGAAATAGTAATCAATACCATAGTCATTGCAAATTTCTGAACAAATGGATGCAATCATTTTAGAATGATTAAAACTTTCATGTTGGCATGGGCCAGCTATAATTCTCATTTATTATCAAACCTGTAAAACCGATGGCAGAACTTTACCTGATCAACTGCATCCCAAAAACGTTCACGAAAATCCGTGCTTTTAACCACATCAACCGACTTGTTTTGACCAACAGTAATATTCAAAATATCTTCATAGAATTGCTCACGTTTTTGTTGATCGCCAAGAACTCTAGTTCCATCATTTACCCAAGCAACTGTTGGTGAAAGAACAATATAGTGATCAATTTCTTGTGTATGACCAAATTCTGCAATTTCTTCAATATATTCTCCAAGATAAATCTTAGAGAACAAATATGTAGTATATGCTTCTGTATCAATAAACACATAAGGTGATTTTGCATTCTTTACTGCAATATCAATAAGTGCCTGTTGTCCATGAACAATGTTCATGAAATCTTCTACTGTAAGGTCGTTTTCTTTTACTTCGCTAAGAGTGCGACCATATTCAGTCACAACTGATCCACCAAAATGGTTGGCAAGATTATGCACCAATGTTGATTTTCCACAGCTTTCAGGACCAACAATAGCAATCTTATGAACAAAATATGGCTTTGCAACATCGGAAATCATGTTGAAATTATATTCAACATCATCACGAATTTGGGTGGCACTAATATTGATCATTTCACGTTTTGGATCAACTGGCAACCATTTAATGCCCAGAAGATCAGCCATAGTTTTACCATACATATCACTCGACACAAAATGCGTAGCATGTGGTGCCATGCGAGTGAATTCATTTTTCCAATATTCTTGATATTCAGGATCAAGAACAGTTCCGTGTTCATCTACATTAATTGGAGTAGGTGATTCGTCAGTATGATCGTGGACAAAAACATTAGGCAAATGCCCATACTTTTCGTTTACCCATTCCCAACGGACAGACAGAGGAATAACATCGGTTTCTTTGCCAGAAACAATAATATTAAATTCATTGCACATAGCAATACCGAATTCAATCATGAGTTCATGGCCGCGATGTAGCGGCATGAATTTACCAATGGTGATACCGATGTTATTCATCTTAGCGAATCCTTATGCAACTATAGACATGATATACTGTTCTTCTTCAGAAGTCAAGAGTCTAAATTCACTATGTCCGTCAAACTGAGTAGTAAATTGATATGGTTCGCCTAATTTTAATAATTCTGTTTCAATATGAATAACATTTTTATCTTCAAATACTTTCCATTTTTTAATATATGGCGTAAGATTTCCTGCTTTACTAACATTTTTAATTCTTTTTTTCACGGTATAATGATTACTTACCCCGATTTTCCACAATTGGGGGGTTTCGATAGAATTCCATATATATATTGTATCTATTAAACACAGTGTTTTCATATGTGAACATATTTCATCTAACCATTTTTCTTTTCGAGATTTTGAGTAATAAGCCATATATTTAGATTCAAATTCACTTCTACTATTGCATAGTAACGCCTTTTCATGACATTCTTCTTTAGTCCAACTGTTTCTTTTTATTTCCATATGTGAGCATATTTCATCTAGCCAGTTTTCTTTTCTTGCTTTATAGTAATGATTATATTTTATTTCAAATTCACTTCTACTATTGCATAGTAACGCCTTTTCATGACATTCTTCTTTAGTCCAAATATTTGATTTTACTTCCATATGAGAACATATTTCATCTAGCCAGTTTTCTCTTCTTGCTTTTTGATAATATGGAGAATATTTAATTATAAATTCGTTTCTATTACTACACAAAACTGCTTTTTCATGACATTCTTCTTTAGTCCAATTATTCAATTTTACTTCCATATGTGAGCATATTTCATCTAGCCAGTTTTCTCTTCTTGCTTTATCGTAATGATTATATTTTATTTCAAATTCTTTTCTGCTATTGCAAAGAAGTGCTTTTTCATGACATTCTTCTTTAGTCCAAATATTTAATTTTACTTCCATATGAGAACATATTTCATCTAACCATTTTTCTCTTATTGCCTTGCTATAGTAATTCTTATATTTTATTTGAAATTCACTTTTACTATTGCATAGTAACGCCTTCTCATGGCATTCTTCTTTGGTCCAAATATTTAATTTTACTTCCATATGTGAACATATTTCATCTAACCATTTATTCTTGTTAGCTTTAGCATAATGATTAGGATAATTGATTTTAAATTCTTTTCTACCAGTGCACAATAATGCTTTCTCATGGCATTCTTCTTTGGTCCAGAAATTTCTAACTTTATTCATCTTTCACATCTACGATCATATCAGAGTTAAACCAGCAAGTGTTTTCACCACAAATCCAAACTTTCTTTGGATTAGTTTCACATTCAATTTGTGTAATAACAAAATATTCTTCTGGATTTAATACCGTAATTGGATGGCTGACTTTTACAGTTGATCCTACTTTGATACGCATTA
>JACCDQ010270410.1_pt1 | contig 25942 bp, 21 predicted proteins | sample 7446031 | NCBI WGS metagenome assembly JACCDQ01 (sample SAMN15323442, study PRJNA562643) | freshwater metagenome | isolation source: river surface water | place: USA:Blue River Watershed | collected 2017-08-17 | reverse complement strand
AGGAGACGCCATGGAAGCTGTTGTATCGTTTAGAGAATTGTTTCTGCGATCCGGTTATCCGCCGAGATTTGCCAAGCACATTGCCAATCCAAATGAAGGTTCCGCGGCTAAAAGAATCAATATGTTTTTAAGATGGATGGTGCGCAAAGATGACCGAGGTGTGGATTTTGGAATTTGGCAGCGAATTCCGATGTCTAAGTTATGTATCCCATTGGATGTACACAGCGGCAATACTGCTCGTGAGTTTGGATTGTTGAATCGAAGAAACGATGATGCCAAGGCAGTAAAAGAGTTGGATTTGAACTTGAGACTTTTGGACCCAAACGATCCAGTCAAATATGATTTTGCACTCTTTGGGTTGGGCGTAAATGACAAAAAACCAATAATTTAACTTCGAGTTGGCCGCAAAAGACTAAATTTGCCATCCCGCTAATTATGGGTATATGAGTAAATACGTCGTTTTAATTTTTGCAGTCTTTTTTTCATTGTTTTCTTCTGCACAGCAGCGAGAGATAGGTCTCTTAGATCTGTCCATCAGAAATGCAGAAGCCAATCAATCTCGAATTAGAAGTTGTAGGCATATATTACAAGTTGCTGGTGTCGATTATGATGAGACAACAAGCTTGACACAGGCATTGACGCATCCGGTGGTTTTGTTCACACCGATTATCTATTCGACAACCTTCAATGCTGCTGAGAGATTGCAGATTCAACAGTATGTGGCCAATGGCGGAGTTTTGATTGCTTCTTCCGTTCGTGACCCTGCGCTTTATTCTTTGTTTGGTGTGTCTGGATTTACAACTTATACTGATTTAAAAAGAATGACTTGGCACGTGGATGATGCGCCGCAATATTTTGATCGATTTGATGAAGGCTTTGAAGAAGTCATTTCATTGTCAGACACAACAGGCCCTCAAGATGAACCCTTTAATATTCGCTCATATACCACTACTGGATCTGCGCAGGTGCTTGCACATTTTGACAACAATACCAATGCTGTTATCACCAACCAAACGGGCACGGGAAGAACTTTTCTTTTTTCTTTGGATTTGCGTGATGTAATCATCAGAAATTTAATCAATTCTGATTTGCATGCGCAGCGCGGATTCTCCAACATTTTTGAGCCCACTACAGACACATTCATTTTCTTTATCATGAATATCATTCGCGAGCACATGCCCAATACTGTGCGTGCTCATACATGTCCAAATTGTGATGGAAGTGTTGTAATGATTACGCATGATGTCGATAGTAGAACTGCCATGGACACGATGGAGATTTTTATTGACTATGAAGAGCAGAATAATTTGAATGCGATGTATAATATTACAACGCGTTATTTTAGTGATTCATGGATGACGGATTTTTATAACGGTTCATATTCCAAGGTGCAGTATGCAATGCTCCATGGTCAGCGCATAGCATCACATTCTGTAGGTCATTTTCCTGATTATGATGATGAGATAAGATTTCCTTTTACTTCGTTGGGAAATACTCCTGTGAATTATCAACCTAGGCATCTTAATGCCATAACTACAGGTGGAAATGTTTATGGTGAAGTTGAGGTTTCTAAATATCTATTAGAGAACGATCATAGTGTTGCGGTGAAATCATTTCGCGCAGGCCATTTGGCTTTCAATCAGCGATTGCCCAAAGCGTTGCAAGACTGCGGTTATTTGTACAATTCTACTTTTTCCGCCAATGATGTTCTGACCAACTTCCCTTTTTGGGACATTGATAACATGACATTTTCAGGCAATCAAACTTCAGTGTTGGAAATTCCAATGACGATTTCTGATGCGTCTGCAGCAAATCCATTTACCGAACAAAATGCATTGAGCATTGCGCAAGGTTGGATTGATGTAACCTTAAAGAACCACAACAACAATGCCCCTACAGTATTGTTGATTCACCCCAACAGAGGATACAAATTGCCCGCACAACAGATGTTTGTAAATGGAATGCCTGGCGATGTCAAGTTTATGTTCTTGGATGATTTTGGAGATTATTGGAAAAAGCGCATGCAGATGCAGGTTGTCTCAGAAGTCGTCAATGACACTTTGTATGTAACATGGACCAACTACCAAATGAATCAAGGTTTGAGTTTGGTAATTGATGATGTAGACCAATTGGCTGATGTTCGTTTCTTTGATGGAGTGGGCAATGAACTATTCCCTCAATCTCAATTGGCGAGTTTTGGGGAGACGCGTTTTTGTCAATTTGTATATGACGAAAGTTTTGAAGTTTGTAATGGTTTGGATGATGACGGCGATGGCAATATCGATGAGAATTTGGCCATTGCTCAGTATGCAGATGCGGATCAGGACGGTTACGGAGATCCTGCAGTGCTTGTCAATCAATGCAACATTCTTCCGGGATATGTGACCAATAATCTGGATTGCGATGATCAAAGTACCGTCGTACACCCAGCCAATGCTGAATATTGTGATCACTTGGATAACAACTGTGATGGTGCTATCGACGAAGGTTTTACTTGGAGTGATTATTATTCGGATAATGATGGCGATGGATTTGGAAACCCAGACGCATTCGTTTCAGCATGTTTGTCGCCAGATAATTTTGTGTTACAGCCAGGGGATTGTGATGATGAAAATGTATCAATCAATCCCAATGCTTTCGAAATATGTAACGATATAGATGACAATTGTGACATCAATATTGATGAGGGTTTGCAATTTGAAACATATTACGAAGACTTGGATCAAGATGGCTATGGCAATGACGCGGTAAGTGTTGTGAAATGTATTCTGCCCATGGGATTTGTTGCCTTGCATGGTGATTGTTCCGATGAAGCGCCGGCAATCAATCCAGGAAACATCGAACAGTGTGGCGATGGCTTGGACAATGATTGTAATGGTCAAATCGATGAGGGATGTATTGTTGATAATGATGAAGATGGGTTTGATGCCACTCAAGATTGTGATGATGAAAACGCATTGATTTTTCCAGGTGCTGTTGAGTCATGCAATGGCTTTGATGACAATTGCGATGGTACCGTAGATGAAGGTTTGAATTTTGAAGTGTATTTTATAGACAACGATGCGGATGGTTTTGGAACTACTGATGTTGTAGAAACTGGTTGCAGTGCGCCTCTTGGCTATGTGGCAATCGATGGAGATTGTGATGATGCCAATCCATTGATACAGCCGACAGCGGAAGAGGTTTGTGATGAAATCGACAACAATTGCAATGGAGACATTGATGAAGGGACAACGGAATTGTATTTTGTGGATTTTGACGGTGATGGTTTTGGAAATCCATTCAATACTGTTGAATTATGTCAACTGACAGATGGATTTGTTTTGGACAATACAGATTGCGATGATTCAAGCCCTAATGTCAATCTGAATGGAACAGAGATATGTGCCAATGCCATTGATGAAGATTGTTCAGGGGAGGACGAGGTTTGTTTGGTTCCGGGTTGTTTGGATTCTGAGGCCTGCAATTACGATCCATTGGCAACGTTTGATGATGGGTCATGTCAATATGCTGAACTTGAGATTTGTAACGGATTAGATGATGATTGTGACGGTTCAATTGATGAAGATTTATCTTCATCGTCAATTGTTGCTTCTTCTGTATCAACAGCTGTTTATCCAACATGTACTTCAGGGAATATTTTCAATGCCAATTTCAATAATGCTGTTCAGGCAGGCGAATTGTTGGATAATGAAGGAGTTGTTATTTGGTACAAATGGATGGCACAGTACAATACGATTCGCGTTGGTTTATCAGCGGCTACAGGTGACAATGAACTACGCTTGTACGAATCTTTGAACGGTTGCCTATCTCTTATAGAAATTGAGCATGAGGAAACCACGGGCAATCAAATTTTGTTATCTGATCAGCTTCAATTGGGCAGTGAATATTTTATTGCAGTTCGCCATTTATCCGGTCCGATAAACAATAGTGCTAAGATTTGCGTTAATCATTTCTCTGCATCAACTTGTGATCATGTTTACAGCAATTATACTGGTGTTTATGTGAATGTTTGTTCATCATTTAAAGCCCAGTATAGAGGAAATGCGTCACAGTACGTTTTTAATGTTTTGGAAAATCAACCTTGGTCGTACACAACAACAAGTTCCAATTCGATAGTTACTCGTTTGGGCAGCATACTTCCGGTGAATGTAACTACCCAGTCAAGGGTGTATAACATGTCCGTTGATGTAAAGTATTTGATTCCTGATGTGGTGGGCAATTATACATCGTTGATAGCGCTTGCCAATTCTACTTGTAGTGTCACATTGCAACCAGAGGGGAACGTATCGCTTCGTTCATCAGATCGTTGTCCAGCTACAAAGACACTAGCGCAATCAATAGCGACCGATAGAGCGGTTTGCGGGACTTTGCGTTATGAATGGAAGTTCACAAGAACGTTACCTTCAACCGCACCGGCTATTCAGGTTTTGGGTGGAATGAACACCACAGCTTTGTTCTTGAATGCCGTTCCTGGTTTGATCAATAACGCCACCTACAACGTTCAGGTCCGTGCTTTGCATGCTTCAGGTCAAGTGGGAGATTGGGGTAGTGTTCAATGTATTAAAATTGGAGCTGCGAGTGGAATGGTGATAAATCCAGCAGAAAGCGATGATGCGTTTATGGTTGACCCATTGACTTGGAGAATCTATCCCAACCCGAGCATAGATGGGAAGGTAACATTGTCATCTAACGAAGAGGAAGCTAAGGATCATCATATTGCGTTGTATGATGCGATGGGAAGGCGAGTATGGAGTGGTATTCGTAATTTTTCAGGATCTACGTCTATTGATTTCCCTCAGTTGCCTCACGGCATGTATACCATCGATATTGATGACAATCGAATACGATGCATCATTGGAACGGAATAAAAAAAGGGGGCCTAGCCCCCTTTTTTTAATAAAGCAATATTGATGATTAACGCAATGTTTGTAATGCTGAATGCAAGTCATTCAATGCATCAGTAACATTTTGCTTCGTTGCAGTTCCAACGGACAAACGGTACCAAGTAGATTCAGAAGATGCGCCAAAAGCACTAAAAGGAACTACCGCCAGATGTGCTTCCTCTAGCAAGAATGCTGTGATATCCGAAGTGGATTCCATGGTATTACCGTTGGATCTCGTTTTGCCTTTTAAATCAAATTGTACAGTAAGATAAATTGCGCCTTCAGGCACAATCGAATCTACTGCAAACCCATTGCTTCTCAACCCTTGAATACCCGAGTGGAATCCGTTTAATCGAGCGGACACTTCTGTATTCATGTGATGAATAAAACTTTCATAGGCCATTTCATCGTTCATGAACTGCGCTGACGCATATTGCTCAGCACGAGGTGCCCAAGCTCCGACGTGACCCAAAATGCTCTTCATCTTGTCAATCACTTCCATCGGACCAAATGCCCATCCTACACGAACACCCGTTGCGGCTAATGATTTTGAAATGCCATCAACGAAAATGGTATAGGGTCGCATCTCAGGCATTAGACTTACGGGATCGTAATGTTTGACTCCTTCAAAGGTCAACATGCTATAGATCTGGTCGTACATGACATACAACGGTTTCTCATCTGGACCTCTTCTCTTGTTCTCTTCAATAACGGCTTCACAAATGGACAACAATCCTTCTTTGGTGAAAACTGTTCCCGTTGGGTTCAGAGGAGAGCACAAAGCCAAAAGTGATGCTTCCTGAATATGTGGAAGAAGCTCTTCAACAGTGGGCATGAATTTATTTTCAGGCTTGGTTTCTACAAAAACTTGTTGCGCAAATGTCAAATGCGTGTAGTGATTGTTGTTCCATGATGGTACTGGAAAAAGCACTTTATCATTTGGATCAACAACCGTTCTGAAAATGGCGTAAATAATGGGTCTTGCACCTCCAGCAATCAGAATTTCCTCGGCGTCGTATTCTAAACCTTGGTATTTTTTAATGGCATGAACAACGGCCTTTCTCAATTCAGGCAGTCCATTGGCAGGTGGATAATTGGTCATATCATTGGCGTAAGCATCAATGATATTTTTCTTTAATTCTTGTGGAATCGGAAAAACTTTCGGATCAAAATCACCAATGGTAAAATTGAAAATTTTATTTCCTTTGGCAATCAACTCACGGATTTCTCCACCCAATTTGATAATCTCAGAACCAATCAAGTTTTCGGCCATTTCGGCCACTAGGGTTGTGTTTTGTGTTTGTACCTCGTTCACTTTTGTTGTTATAAAGAACCAACCATTTTCTTAGGATCTACCCACTCGTCATATTGCTCTGCTGTCACATATCCCAAGCGCAAAGCTTCTTCTTTTAAAGTAGTTCCGTTTTTGTGTGCAGTTTTTGCAATTTCTGCAGCTTTGTAATATCCAATTTTTGTATTTAAAGCCGTTACCAACATCAATGAGCCGTTCACCAATTCATCAATTCGTGTGTAATTCGGCTCAATACCTGCTGCACAATGCTCATCAAAAGAAACACATGCGTCTCCAATTAGTTCAGCACTTTGCAAGAAGTTTGCGGCCATCAATGGTTTGAAAACATTGAGTTCATAATGACCCTGTGTTCCACCAATCGTGATGGCAACATCATTTCCCATTACTTGGGCACAAACCATGGTCAATGCTTCACATTGGGTAGGATTAACCTTACCTGGCATAATGCTAGAACCTGGCTCATTTTCTGGAATGAAGATTTCACCAATACCGCTACGAGGACCACTCGCCATCATGCGGATATCGTTTGCAATTTTATTTAATGAAACTGCAAGTTGTTTTAAAGCACCATGCGCCTCAACCACACCATCATGTGCAGCCAATGCTTCGAATTTGTTGGGTGCTGTGACAAAAGGTAATCCACTGAATTCAGCGATTTTTTTCGCTACCAATTCAGAGTACCCGCGTGGAGTATTGATTCCTGTTCCTACAGCTGTCCCACCCAATGCCAATTCTGATAAATGAGCCAAAGTGTTTTTGCTTGCGCGAACGCCATGTTCTAACTGCGCAACGTATCCACTCAACTCTTGACCCAAAGTAACTGGAGTAGCATCCATCAAGTGTGTACGACCAATCTTCACAACCTCCATGAAGTCGTTGCTTTTCTTGCGCAAAGTCGTCTTTAAACGTTCAACTCCAGGAATTGTCTTTTGTACCACCATCTTGTAGCAGGCGATGTGCATTGCAGTGGGGTAGGTATCGTTTGAACTTTGACTTTTGTTCACATCATCGTTTGGATTAAGCAAAGGAGTACCCTCACCCAATTTTCCACCCATCAAAACATGACCGCGATTGGAAATTACTTCGTTCAAGTTCATGTTGCTTTGCGTACCTGAGCCTGTCTGCCAAATAACCAATGGGAATTGATCATCCAATTGACCGGCAATGATTTCATCACAAACTTTGGAAATCAAGTCTCTCTTTTCTTCAGACAAAACACCCAATTCGCAGTTCGCATGGGCAGCTGCTTTCTTTAAAACGCCAAAAGCGTAAATAATTTCTTTTGGCATACTGGCAGCTGGACCAATTTTAAAATTGTTGCGGCTGCGCTCAGTTTGCGCTCCCCAATATACATGAGCAGGAACTTTTACCTCGCCCATGGTGTCTTTTTCAATACGGTATTCCATGTTGTTTTTTATTTCAATTATTCTACTGCGTTTCCTTGGGCCATTAAGAAGGCCTTTAAAAAATCTCCAATATCACCATCCATGACACCATCTACATCACTGGTTTCATGTCCAGTACGAACATCCTTCACCAATTTATAGGGTTGCATGACATAGTTTCTGATTTGAGATCCCCATTCGATTTTTTTCTTTTCAGATTCAATCTCCTCACGCGCGGCATTGCGCTTGGCCAATTCCATCTCGAACAACTGAGATTTGAGCAATTGCATCGCCTTTTCCTTGTTTTGAAGTTGTGAGCGAGTTTCGGTGTTATCGATGATGATACCTGTTGGCTTGTGTCGCAAACGAACCCCTGTTTCAACCTTGTTTACATTTTGTCCTCCAGCACCACCGGAACGGAAAGTGTCCCATGTGATATCGGATGGATTGATATCGATTTCAATCGAATCATCTACGAGCGGATAAACATAAACTGAAACAAAAGAAGTGTGACGTTTGGCATTGGAGTCAAATGGGGAGATGCGCACCAAACGATGAACGCCATTTTCTCCTTTCAACATACCAAAAGCAAATTCGCCATTGAATTCTAAAGTGCATTGCTTAACTCCAGCTACATCACCTTCTTGAAGATCAAGTTCTTTGACGTTGTAGCCATTTTTTTGTCCGTACATGATGTACATCCTCATGAGCATACCAGCCCAATCACAGGATTCTGTACCTCCAGCACCGGCAGTAATTTGCATAACAGCACTCAAGCCATCCTCCTCAGCGGAAAGCATGTTTTTGAATTCCAGCTCTTCAATTTTCTTTTCGGTGGATTGATACTGTTCGTCGAGTTCATCCTCTGTGGCTGCGCCTTCTTTAAAGAAATCGTACAAGACAGTTAAGTCCTCTACACCAGAGTGGCAAGCATTGTGGGCTTCGACCCACATTTTACGGGTTCGTATTTGACGCATGATAACCTCGGCTTTTTTGGGATCGTCCCAAAAGGAAGGGTCTTGCGTTAGTTTTTCATCTTCTTGAATTTGGAGTTTCTTAGTCTCCACGTCAAAGGTACCTCCCGAGCGCGAACACGCGCTCCTTCAGCCCTTCGATTGCATCTACTGTTACAGTCATTTTGGGTGAAAAATAGTTTGCCGCAAAGATACAATGTTTCTCTGCGGCATGTAGCTTAATTACTTAAATAAAGTCGTCTTTTGTCCCATCAAGAATGGGCATCTTGGGGATTCACCCAATCACCATACTCCTTGATCAATTCGATGAGTTCTTCAACAGCCTTTTCTTCAGGAACATTCTTTTTAACCACCGTTTTCTCTTTGTACAAAGTAATTTTTCCTGGACCTGTTCCAACATACCCATAATCTGCATCAGCCATCTCGCCTGGGCCGTTAACGATACATCCCATGATGCCAATTTTGATACCTTTTAAATGCGCAGTTTTGGATCTGATTTTGGCAGTGGTTTCTTGCAAGTCAAATAGCGTTCTACCGCAAGAGGGGCAGGAGATGTATTCTGTTTTTGAAATGCGGGTTCGTGTCGCTTGTAAAATTCCAAATGAGGTAGAATTTACTCGTTGGTCAGCAATGTTCTGGGCTTGTAGCCAAATGCCATCGCCTAAGCCGTCAATGAACAATATGCCATTGTCCGCTGCAGCATCGAGCATAAATGAATCTTCATCCGCGTTGCTGTATGCAGAGAAATTGACAACGGGTGTCATCATTTGATGTTCTATCAGTCCCAAATATGCTGAGCGCATATCCATCATTTTTAATTGATGTTGGCTATTCAGAACAAAAACGACATTTGTTTTTTCTCTGAAGAAGTCTAAACTTTTTGAATCACAAAATGAGTTGTCCAATTGTACAAAATTCAAGGTGTCATGAATTTCTGATTGGGCCATAAAATCCTCTATTTCCCATAGCGGATAGCAACGTTCATGCTTTTGCGTATTCCATATTTTTGCGTCTTGAATAACGCCCAAAGTTCCTGGAATTTCGAAGTTTAAATGATGTTCCCCAATGTAGATGTAATCACATGCAAGATCACTTAAATTCCATTTGTCCATGGGGACACTGTATGCGTATCCTGCACTAAAAAATGACGCAGGAGTAATTTCTTTTTTATCGCTCAAATCCATTACCACAACAGGGACATGCTTTCCTCCGATGTTGGACACTGCTTTGGTAGTTCGACGCTGGTATTGGTATGGATTGATTGTGTATGGTCTTTCAATCACACCGGCAATATTTGCGCGATTTGTGTATCGATCAACCAATGTTTTGGCAACGGGAATTTCAAATTCGGGCGCTTCAGTTAATGAAACCCGCACGGTGTCACCAATGCCGTCTTCTAACAGCGCACCGATTCCAACGGCAGATTTAATTCTTCCATCTTCCCCATCTCCGGCTTCGGTTACACCCAAGTGGAGGGGGTAATTCATGTTTTCCTTCATCATGGTGTGCATGAGCAAGCGATAAGCTTGAACCATCACCAAGGTGTTGGACGCTTTCATTGAGATAACAATCTCATGAAAGTCATTTTTCTGGCAAATGCGCAGAAACTCCATGGCACTTTCTACCATACCCTCGGGAGTATCGCCGTATCGACTCAAAATGCGATCACTCAATGATCCGTGATTGGTGCCGATGCGCATGGCCGTGCCGTGTTCTTTGCAAATGAGAACAAGCGGAGTAAAACGCTCTTCAATTCGCTTTAGCTCCGCTTGGTAAGTATTATTTGTATACTCGATTTCTTCAAACTTTTTCTTGTCTGCATAATTGCCAGGATTGACACGAACTTTCTCAATCAGTTTAGCAGCAATCTCGGCAGCATTGGGCGTAAAGTGAATATCTGCAACCAAAGGTGTGTTGTATCCTTTGTCAACCAAAGCTTGCTTGATGTTGGCTAAATTCTCCGCCTCATTTTTACTTGGCGCAGTGATTCGAACCAACTCACAACCCGCATCAATCATGCGGATGCTTTCCGCAACAGTTCCTTCCGTATCCATTGTGTCTTTGGTTGTCATACTTTGGACACGAATCGGATTTTCACCACCAATTCCAATGCTTCCTACCTTAACATTTCGGGTAGGGAACCTTTTGTATTGAAATAAATCGAGGGTATACATAATTATTTGTTGGCGTTGTAACGCTCGGTTACAATGGTCCAGTTGATGACGTTAAAGAACGCGTTGATATAATCTGGACGACGGTTTTGGTAATGCAAGTAGTACGCATGTTCCCAAACATCAATTCCCAAAATAGGAAATCCACCGCAGCTACCTGGCATCAATGGGTTGTCTTGATTGGGGGTTGAACAAACTTCAACTTTACCTCCAGGATGCACACATAACCAAGCCCAACCAGATCCGAAACGTGTTGTAGCTGCTTTGGCAAAGGCATCTTTGAAATTTTCAAAGGAACCAAATGCTTCGTTAATCGCATTGGCTAATTCACCTTCAGGGGCATTTGCACCACCAGGAGTCATGATAGTCCAAAATAAATTGTGGTTGTAAAATCCACCGCCGTTATTGCGGATTGCTGGAGTTTCAAAGCCTTCGACCATCACCTCTTCGATAGACTTGCCTGCTAGAGGAGAGTTTTCCAAGGCTACGTTTAAATTGTTGGTGTAGGCTGCGTGATGCTTAGAATGATGGATTTCCATGGTTCTTGCATCAATGTGGGGTTCCAAAGCATCATATGCATATGGAAGTGGAGCTAATTCAAATTTCATATTGGATTTTTTTTGCGAAAATAGTTTACTAGTTGAAACGTTGCTGAATAAGATGATCAACAACCATAAAATTTGTCTAAAATTGGGTTTCATTCTAAGTAAAAAAAATAACTGACAATTTTGTTCATTTATGCGATTAAATCGGAATTCCTTTTCGATATTTGCAAAGGAGTGGCAGCACTTCACAACCGAACAAATAATATAGAGACCAAATGGGATTGTTTAGCTTCCTCACGCAGGAAATTGCTATAGACTTGGGAACAGCCAACACGATTATCATCATGAATGATAAAGTTGTGGTGGATGAGCCCTCAATTATTGCCAAAGATCGCACATCAGGTAAAACCGTAGCTGTAGGACGTCAAGCCCAACAAATGCACGGTAAGACGCACGAGAATATCAAGACCATCCGCCCATTGAAAGATGGAGTAATTGCGGATTTCCATGCTGCGGAAGATATGATCAAGGGAATGATCAAAATGATCAATAGGGGTCGAAATTTATTTCAACCTTCATTAAGAATGGTAATTTGTATTCCATCTGGAATCACGGAAGTGGAGAAAAGGGCGGTGAAGGATAGTGCTGAACACGCTGGTGCCAAAGAAGTTTATTTGATTCACGAACCGATGGCTGCTGCTATTGGAATTGGAATTGACGTTGAAGAACCCATGGGTAACATGGTCATTGATATCGGAGGAGGAACCTCGGAAATTGCGGTCATCGCTTTGGGCGGTATTGTCACAGACAAGAACATCCGCGTTGCTGGTGATGAATTGACCAAAGACATTGAAGATTACATGCGTCGTCAGCACAACCTTCAGGTTGGTGAGCGTACAGCCGAGCAAATTAAAATTGAAGTAGGTGCGGCATTGCCAGAATTGGATAACCCACCTGCAGATTACAGTGTTCGTGGTAGAGATATGCTTTCCGGTATTCCCAAGGAAATTAAAGTGAGCTATTCTGAAATTGCTGGCGCCTTGGATGGTAGCATTAGCAAAATTGAAGAAGCTATCATGAGCTGTTTGGACAACACACCTCCTGAGTTGTCTGCAGATATTTACAAGACCGGTATCTATTTGGCCGGTGGTGGTGGATTGTTGCGTGGATTGGACAAGCGTATTCAAATGAAAACCAAACTTCCTGTGCACGTGGCTGAAGATCCATTGCGCGCGGTTGCTAGAGGAACAGGAATTGCATTGAAAAATATCAATCGCTTCCAATTCTTAATGAGAGAGTAATTGTTGAGTAGAGAGAATGAAGAATATTATTGAGCTGATCAAGCGGCACTTTGTTTTCATTCTTTTCGCTGTGTTGTTCATTTTTTCAGGAATTGTATTGTTTTCTTCCAATCGTTATCAAAAGGCGGCTTTCTTGCAGCAAAGTTCAGATTGGGTGGGTAAAATTTATGGTTGGAGAGATGAGCTTCAGCGCTATTTGCGTTTGAAGGAGATCAACGATCAATTGGCATTGGAGAATGCCACACTTCGTGCCGGTATGCCGAGCAATATCTTTGTTTTGGATACCACGGTAAATCACAAGGAAGACACTTTAAAAAGACAAAGATTCTCCTACAGAAGCGCTAGAGTAATCAATGCATCAGTGAATCGTGAGAACAACTACCTCACATTGGATAGAGGTATTTTCGGTGGAATACGCCCCAACATGGGCGTAATCAGCAATGGCAGTGTAGTGGGCGTCGTCACTAGTGTCAGTGATCATTTTTCTGTCATCCTACCCATTTTGAATTCTAAGTTTCAAGAAAGTGTAAAGATGAAGGGTTCTGGAGATTTTGGTTTAATTGCCTGGCCGCCCGGTTCTGATCCAGCTTATGCAGATGTCAAGGATATCCCAAAACATGTTCAGGTGAATATTGGTGATACGGTATTGACGACAGGTTTTGGGTCACATTTTCCCAATAATTTATTGATTGGATACATTAGTGAAATCAATGACCAACCGGAAGAGAACTTTCACCGCATCAAGATTCTATTGTCTACTGACTTTAGAAAATTAAGCTACGTCCAAGTAGTAAGTGATATTTACAAGGAAGAGCAAGATTCATTATTGAACCAACAACGCATGCACGATGGCACGGATGATACCCCTTAATATACTTCGTATTGCCTTTATGGTTTTCTTGCAAGCATTGGTGGTTTCGAGGTTGCAGGTATTGGATGGATTTATTTTGCCATGGGTATATATTTTCGCCATCCTAATGTTGCCTTTTGAGACACCCAAATGGTTGGTTCTTGTAATTGCTTTTTGCGTAGGATACATCATGGATTTGTTTTCAGGTCCAATGGGCATGCACATGACCGCATGCACTGTTCTTGGATGGCTGCAGCCAATGGTGCAGCGCATTCTTTCACCACGTGAGGGCTATGAAGTTAATCAAGAGCCCACGATTCAAAAGCAAGGACTTCGTTGGTATTTGACTTATGCAGGTATTTTGACTTTTTGCCATCACTTTGTATTGTTTTTTGCAGAGACTTTGAGGGTTACCCCGTTTTTTTATCAAATGGGACATATATTGTGTAGTGCTGCAGCCACTGTTTTGCTCATGCTCATTGGGCAATATTTGATTTCTGTTCAAAAAGGAAGAGGGTAAGAAATGGACGGCCGTCGTTACACCCTAATCATGATTGTATTGATTGTCGCATCAATTTATGTGATTCGTATTTTTTCATTGCAGGTAGTAAGTTCTTATTGGTCAGATAGGGGAACAGCTCTTACTGAAAAGGAAGTGGTGGTTTATCCAAGTCGAGGGGTGATCTATGATCGAAACTTAAAAGTTTTGGTTACCTCACAAACTGTTTATGATTTGATGGTGTTGCCCAAAGATGTATTGCCATTTGATACAGCACGTTTTTGTGAGATAGTAAATTTGACCACAAAAGAATTAAGGGCCATTTTAAAGAAGGCGGTGACTTATCCCAATGTTAAGTACAAGCCTTCTCCAGTTATCAAACAAATGAAGCCTGAAGAGTACGCGCCTATCGCTGGTGAACTTTATCAATACAAAGGTTTTTATGCACAAGCGAGGACATTGCGTGTATACCCTGAAAAGGCCGGAGCGCTTTTGTTAGGTGATGTGGGTGAGGTGACCAAGTCTTTGATGGAAAAGTTTCCTGAGTATAAAAAGGGAGATTACATTGGATTAAGTGGTATTGAGAAGGCGTATGAAAATGAGTTGCGTGGTCAACGAGGAATCAAGTATGTCTTTCGTGATAACTTGGGTGTAGAACGTCAAGTAGCCAACGGAACTTTGGATGTAAAAGCCATAGAGGGAACGCATGTGGTTTCATCGATAGATGTTGAATTGCAGAAGTATGGTGAAAAGTTGTTGCAGAACAAAAGAGGCTGTGTAGTAGCAATAGAACCCAAAACCGGGGAAATTTTGGCCATGGTATCATCGCCAACTTTTGATCCTAACTTATTATTGGGTAGAGCGCGTGGAAAGAATTTTTTGGCATTGAGCAGAGACAAGCAGAAGCCACTCTTTAACCGCGCGACGCAAGCCCAATACCGTCCTGGTTCGATTTTTAAAATTGCCCAAAGTTTAACAGCCCTTCAAATGGGCGCTATCACCAAGGAAACGCGGATTGCCTGTAATAGGGCGTTGATCGGTTGTCATGGCAGCCACAGCATGGATGATTTGGAAATGGCGATTGTACATTCTTGTAACCCTTATTTCAGAGGCGTTTTACAGCGAGTTGTAGAGGGTGGAAGAATTAAGGGAAGCAGAAACAAGGATGCCCATGTCGGATTGGGTTTGTGGAGAGAGCAAATGATGAAGTTTGGCTTTGGTACCAATTTGAATACAGATATTCCAGGTGTGAAGAAAGGTTTGGTTCCAAGCCCCGAGTATTATGATCGTGCATATGGAAAGGAATCATGGAACTTCAGCACCATCTATTCCATTAGTATTGGAGAAGGTGAAATGTTGGTAACGCCTATTCAAATGTGCAATTTGGCGTGTATTGTTGCCAACAAAGGATTTTATTATTCGCCACACACAGTTAAAAGTGTAGGAATTGGTGGAAGTCCAAGGCCTGAGTTTTTGGACAAACATGATGTAGGTGTGCGCGCCGATTACTTCGACGTCATTATTTCAGCAATGGAAAAAGTTGTTGGTCCAGGTGGAACGGCCAATGGCGCTAAGCTTCAAGATATCGTCATATGCGGAAAGACAGGTACAGTTCAAAACGAGCCCAGAAAAGATCACAGTGTATTTGTGTGTTTTGCACCCAAGGACAATCCTAAAATTGCACTTGCAGTTTACGTAGAGAATTGCGGTTTTGGCGGAACATGGGCCGCGCCGATTGCCAGCTTGATGATTGAGCAATACCTCAATGGAGAAATTAAGAATCCAGAGAGAGAGAAACATATTTTGGATCAAAACTTTTTGAATCAGTAATGAGCAGAAACAGAAATACAAGTGTTGTAGGTCCTGTCGATTGGACCATCATTGGCATTTGGATTTTCTTTGTTGTGTTTGGGTGGATGACCATCTACAGTGCCGCTTATGACAGTGAGCATCCGATGCCCTATGATTTTGCAAAAGAATACGGCAAGCAAATGATGTGGATAGGAATTTCAGTTGTTCTTGCCATCTTTACCCTTTATGTCGAGGGTGATTTTTTTGCGAAGTTTGCATGGGTAATCTATGGATTTTTTGTCTTGCTTCTTGCGCTGGTGCTGGTCATTGGTAAGGAGGTCAATGGCGCCAAGGCTTGGTTTGGTATAGGGAGTTTTGGTATACAGCCCTCTGAGTTTTCTAAGATTGGGGTGGGTTTGGTATTGGCCAAGTACATAGCTTCTATTGGTGGAGGTCAGCTAAAGAACAATAGGGCACGTCTTTTCTCAGCTGCCATTATTGGACTGCCTGCGGGTCTTATTTTGCTGCAACCAGACGTGGGTTCGCTTTTGACATTTGTAGCTTTTGTATTTGTGATGTACCGTGAAGGACTTTCTGGTAACGTTTTGATTGTTGGATTTGCAGCCATTTTGTTTGGTGTATTGTCCATTGTCTCAGGAGCGAGTACGGCTCAAATTCCTTTTTATGGTGAGCAAAGTGGAGTATGGGTTCTGATCATTGTGATTGCCATTTTAATGATCCTGGTTTTACTCTATACACGCAATTTTATTCCGCCAAGAAATAGACGTAGGATGTATGTATTGGTAACCGTGGGGGCCATTGCGGCATCTTCTTTTAGTTATTCAGTTTCTTATATCGTCGATAATATTTTGGAGAAACATCACAAAGAAAGAATTTACGTGATGTTGTCTCTGCCCGTTGAGAGAAAGGATGCAGATTACAATGCCGAGATGGCCAAAATAACAGTGGGCATGGGCGGTTTTTTTGGCAAGGGATGGTTGGATGGTCCCATGACACAGAACAATTATGTTCCTGAGCAATGGACAGATTTTATATTCAGTGCAGTATCAGAAGAGTGGGGATTTTTGGGTAGTTTGATACTCATCGCTACCTATGTGTATCTGATTATTCGATTGATGTTAATAGCAGACAGGCAGCGTTCAGAGTTTTCACGTGTCTACGGATATTGTGTGGCCTTTATCTTCTTTATGCACTTTCTAATCAATATTGGGATGGTAATCGGCCTGGCGCCCATTATTGGAATTCCATTGCCATTTTTCAGTTACGGCGGATCTTCGCTGATGGCATTTACGCTTTTGCTATTTATCATGGTCCGTCTGGACTCTGAGAGATGGAGCGTATTGAAGTAATTACTTGAATTTGTCTTTGATTTCCTTCATGAATTGTGAAGCAAATACAAAGTCGTTGAGCAATGGATGCTGAGCGGTTAAAATACTTTTTCTATTCCCTTCCCAAACAAATTCCCCTTTGCTCATGAAGTGTATGGTATCCGCTATTTCGATTACGGAGTTCATATCATGACTGATAACAACGGTAGTCATGTTGTATTGATCTGTGAGCTGCCTAACAAGCTTATCAATCATGATACTTGTGAGTGGATCCAATCCCGAATTGGGTTCATCAACAAAAAGATATTTGGGATTTAACGCGATGGCTCGCGCAAGACCGGTTCTTTTCTTCATTCCCCCAGAAAGCTCACTTGGAAACAATTTGTTTTTACCAAGCAGTCCTACTTGATCCAAAATTTCTTCAGTTCTTTTGTTTCGCTCCCCTTTGGTCATGGAGGTGAACATTTGCATGGGGAATTGAATATTTTCCTCCACCGACATAGAATCGAAAAGGGCTGAGCCCTGAAAGAGCATCCCGATATTGGTTCTTACTTTCTTTCTTTCCCAACGATCCATTGAGGTGAAATCCTCATTGTCGTAAAAAATACTTCCGTGGTCTACCTCCACAAGCCCTACCATGCATTTGGTTAAGACACTTTTCCCCTCACCACTTTTTCCGATGATGAAATTCACTTTACCTTCCTCGAAGGTGCACGAAATCCCTTTTAAAACCTGATTTCCACCAAAAGATTTTTCTATTCCTTTTAATTGAATCATAGCAATAGAAGTTGGGTCAGTAGGAAGTCTGCTACCAAAATAATGACAATGGAATACACAACTGCACGCGTGCTGCTTTGACCTACTTCTAATGCACCACCGTGGGTGTTATAACCGTGATAAGAAGAGACACTGGTCATGATAAAAGCAAAGAACAAAGTTTTGATTACCGAGTAAGCTACATCCCAAATTCGAAAGTCGTATTGAGCACCGTACTCGAAATCTGCAAAGGAAACATTGCCACTTAGAATGGCGATGGACGCTCCACCGGCAACGCCAACGAACATCGCCAACAAGACCAGAAATGGAATGATGAAGACGGCGGCAATGATTTTGGGTAATATCAAATAGCTTGCGGAATTAATACCCATGATGTCCAAGGCGTCTATTTGATCGGAAATCCGCATGGTACCTATTTCTGATGCAATATTACTTCCCACCTTCCCACTGATGATTAAGCAAACAACAGTAGAAGAAAATTCAAGAATAATGGACTGTCGTGTGGTGTATCCGATGGTCCAACGAGGTATCCATCCACTTTCGATATTAGAAGCTGTTTGAATGGCTACCACAGCCCCCATAAACAAAACCAACAAGGACACGATGCCTACGGACTGCAATCCTATTTTGTCCATTTCCCGAATAATCAGCGGTGGATATACACGGAATTTTTCAGGACGTGAGAATACACGTCCCATCAAAAATGAATATTTACCTACGCTACTGAATATTGGCATGCTTCAAAAATAATTCGAATTTGTCCCGATAATCTTTAAAAAAATGAAAGGATATTCAGTACTTTCGGTGGACAAGTTTTGATTATGAAAAAAGTAATTTGGATAGTCGCGGTTTTGTTTTTGGCTTCTTGTGCAACGAATAAGAAGAAGCCCAAGTGCAATACCTGTCCCAAATGGGATGACAAGATTGAGCAACCTCAATTTTAAAAGTAGCATTTTCTGTGTTGGCAAAAAATTCAACAGATTTAGAATCTGTTTTGTCTCGTTTTATTCCGCAGCCTGCGGTTCCGTTGGCGTGTGAGTGGTTACGAAAATACCCACATCATATAGAAATTACTGCCCCTAGGCGCACCAAACAGGGAGATTTTTCAGTACGACCCGATCGGAAAAAACATCAGATTACGGTCAATGGAAATTTGAACCCCTATGCCTTTTTGATTACGCTGATGCACGAATTGGCGCATCTAATTACATTTGTCGAGTACGGGATGCATGTGAAACCGCACGGTGAAGAGTGGAAGAATAATTTTCGTAAAACATTGGGTCCTTTCTTGAATTTACCCATTTTTCCTGCGGATGTCCATCACGCTGTGCACCATTATTTGTCCAACCCAGATGCTGCTACTTGCTCCAATGTTCCATTGTCCGTTGTGTTGGCCAAGTATGATCGACACTCAAATCCTGATATAGTGCTACTCGAGACATTGCACGATGGTTGGATTTTTTTTTATGGAAAAGAAAAAAGAGAATTCATGCGGATTAAAAAAAATCGAACACGAATTCTCTGTCGAGAAATTATTACGGGAAATGAATATTTGTTCTCCCCAGTAACCAAGGTTTTAAAGTCGGAACATCACCGGCATTAGTGGGCCAATTTTGCCAATTGCTCTTCCAATTCTGCTTCGTCACCTTCCGCATAATTGTTGTGTGACCAAACAACCTTACCACTTCCATCAATTAAAAAAGTGTGTGGTACGTTATTTACACCCATGGCCTGAGCAAACTTTTTGTTGGAGTCTAGGATGATGTTGTAATCCCAAGAAACACTATTTACATACGGAGCTACACGCGCTACAGAGCGCTGGTCATCAATGCTGATGGCATAAATGGTCACCCCATATTTTTCTTGCCATTCTTTGTAATAGTCCACATAGTTATTCAATTCTTTTTTGCATGGTGCGCACCAAGTTGCCCAGAAGCAAAAAAGAATGGGTTTGCCTTTTGAAAGGGTAGACATGTTTACGTCATTGCCACTTAAATCTTTTAATGTGATGGCCGGAATACCTTGTGCGTTGCTAAATAGAACAACGAATGACAAAGCAAAAGTGAGAAGTAAATTTTTCATATTTTTTCGTTACACAAGTATAGTACCAAACGAGAATTGAAGCAAAAAAAAAGAGACCCGAAGGTCTCTTCTTTTTTCATCGAAATGAAAGATTATTTGCTAACTGTCAAACGCAAAGTAGAAACTTTACCGTTTACATTCAAGTTAACCAAGTACAAACCGTTTGGCATGTTGTTGAAGTTTACAACTTCATTGTAGTTACCAGCAGCCAAAGTACCGAAGTCATTGCTGTATACATTCTCACCCAACATGTTGATGATGTTCATTTGAACGTCAGCAGCATTAGCCAAAGCAAAGTTTACATTGGTGTTGCTGTTAGTTGGGTTAGGATATGCATTCAAGTTTGCATTAACGATTTCAACGTTCTCAACTCCTACGAAGTTGTCAGTTACGTTGATATCATCGATGAATACGTTGTTACCGTAGTGGTTTTCAGATACGAAACGAACGAATAAAGAAGAAGCATTAGCATAGTTAGCCAAGCTTACACCTTCTGTTCTCCAATCTGAAGCAGCAGTTGGTTCCCAAGCGCCAGATGTGTAATCTGCACCTGTAGCCAAAGCTGTACCTTCTTTGCTCCATACTTGTGTCCAAGGACCATCGCAGTTTGCAGAAACTTCAACACTCAACTTGTCATAATACGTAGCGCTATAGCGACGGTTAGCCACTTTGAAGTTCAAACCTGGGTTTGTAGCGTTAGACAAGTTGAAAGGAGCAGTTATCAAGTAATCCAAAGCACCAATTGGAGTCTCATAAGCATAGGTGTAAATGAAAGCAACGTTTCCTTGAGCAGTAGCGCTACCATAGATATCCCAACCAATAAATCCATCTGGATTCTCGTTTCTCCAGTTAGCATATGGGAAACCAGCCGCTGTGAAGTCAGTAGTGTAAGGAATAGCAGTTGTGTTGCTTGGATCGATAACGTTCAAGTTAGCGTCAACGGTTCCAGGAGTTGGATCGTTTGAGCTAATAGCAATTGTTGCAGTACCTGTCGCTGAAGAAACACCAGTTCCCAAGTTAACTGTTGTAGTTTGCAAAGAACCCAAGTTACCAGTCCAGTCATATGAAAGAGGACCATCTAATCCAGCTACTACGAAAGAACAAGAAGTCAATGCATCCAAACCATTGTTTTGAAGAGTAACGGACATGTTAAAGTTACCATCACAAGAGTTGGTTTGACCAGTGTAAGCAGTTACAGAAGGATCAACAGGGATAGAAGGACATTGACCAATGTAGCTGTTCAACAAAGCCAAAGTTCCGATTGCACCTGCAACATCACCTTTGAAAACAACACGGTTAGGACAAATAACATACATCTCAGGGAAGTAGTCAATTGACAAACCAGAATTTTCAAAAGAAGCAGTTGTTACCAAATCAATGATCGGGTGAGTAGCACCTGTTACCCAGTCACCTTGTGTGTTAGCACCTGTACCGTTCAAATCAGCGCTTGTAGTTGTAGGATCTCCTTCAACGAAGAAAACCATAGCGTCGTTGGCTCCAGCTGGACCATGTTGAACATAAAACTCCTCTAGAGCATTTGTTCCATGGTAGTTCCAACATGGACCACACCATGTAGCAGAAACATCAATCACAACCATTTTACCAGCATCCAAATACTCGAATAAGGTGTGTGTAGTACCGTTAATGTCGGTAAGGCTAAAGTCATTCACCACCGTTCCAACGGGAGTTTGCGCGTTCGCGGAAATTACTCCTAGTGCTAGCGCAAGATTTAATAAAACTTTTTTCATTGATTAGGGTTTAATTAATTAATTGTGCCGAAGATAAGCTTTTCGGTTTTGAATTAAAAAAAAAATAATGAAAAATTTACGTGTTTTCAAGGTGTATTTTGGACACTATCAAATGTATATGGTGCTTATATTTGGCTAAATCTATTTTTATGAAAAAAGTTTTTATTCTTGTTGCAATGTCTTGTGGATTTTTAGTGAATTCGCATGCGCAATCATTGTTATTGGCAGATGCAAGCTCGCTGGTTGAGGCATCTTTGGACACCCTTGGTTCTTTGGGTGAATTGGAGGTAGACTGGGGAGTAGTGAACACGACAGGTTCAGCCGTGGCTGTCAAGGCCAGAAGAAATGTCATTCAAGAGGTGGCTGGGTCAACCAATTATTTTTGTTGGGGAGTTTGTTATGACGAGACAGTTACCATTTCAACGGTGTCGCAAACCATTCAAGCTGCGGATACCAATTTTACTTTTTATGCTCATTATTTACCTCACGGAAACGCGGGTCTAACGGCGATTGAATATGTGTTTTATTTGGCAAGCAATAGCACAGACATGACTTCACAAACTGTGCGTTATTGCGTAGATGCTGACTGCACCTTGGGAACAAATGAAGAGAATACATTGCCTACATTGGCCATGAGTTCTGCTAATCCTTTGGTGGGCATTGGATCTATTCAATACCAATTGAATTCACCATCAGGTAAAATGGAAATATACAATTTGATGGGGCAATCTGTTGGTCAATTCAATTTGACCAACAACAACGGTTTCGTCCTTATCGATGCCCAGGATTTTGCATCAGGTCAATACGTTGTTTCTATCATCAATGGCAATGGCCAACGCGGCACATTGCCATTGATTATTCAATAATACTTAGTGTTTGAAATGTCTAACTCCTGTTGTAACCATAGCCATCCCAGCTTGGTTACAATAGGCGATAGACAAATCGTCTTTGATCGACCCGCCGGGTTGAACAACGCTTCTCACTCCTGCATTGAATGCGATTTCTACGCAATCAGGGAATGGGAAAAATGCATCGCTAGCCATCACAGCATCTTCTAAGTCTAAACCAAAAGCAAGGGCTTTTTCAATTGCCTGCTTCAAAGCGTCTACTCGGGATGTTTGTCCTGTACCACTGGCAATCAATTGAAGATTTTTGGCCAAAACAATCGTGTTGCTTTTGGTGTGCTTCGCGATTTTATTGGCGAAAACCAAATCGTTTAATCGATCTGAGCTAACAGCTTTTTCGGTCACTTGCTTCATTTGATCAATGCCTTCAATTACTGCGTCTGCTTCTTGAACAAGCACACCGTTTAATGCTGAACGAACTTGAATTCCCTTTGCTCGGTTTTGTTTTTGAACCAACAAAATTCTATTGGCTTTTCCTTTCAAAAGTTCTACTGCATCTGCATCAAAGCCAGGTGCAATAACCACTTCACAGAACAATGAGTGAATTTTTTCGGCGGTACCCAAGTCGATATTTCTGTTGGCAATTAAGACACCTCCGAAAGCCGAAACAGGATCGCAAGAAAGGGCGGTCTCATAGGCATCTTGAATGCTAGGTCTAGTGGCAATTCCACAAGCGTTGTTGTGTTTTAAAATCGCGAAAGTTGGATCGTCATTTTTAAACTCATCCATCAAGGCAACTGCTGCATCAACGTCCAATAGGTTGTTGTAGCTTAATTCTTTTCCGTTCAACTGATCAAAAAATCCAGCAAGGTCGCCAAAGAACCAACCTTTTTGATGCGGGTTTTCTCCATATCTCAAAGGTGTTGACTGGTTTTCTGAAACTTTCAATGCGGTTAAATGGCCTTGATCGAAATAGCCAAAAATTTTGCTATCGTAATGCGATGAAACTTGGAAAGCTTGACCAGCTAAATTTTGACGTGTGGCCAAGTCTGTTTTTCCATCGTTGCTTTTTAAAATTTCAAGCAAAGTGGAATATTGTTGAACACTAGGTACAATGACCACATCGTTGAAATTCTTGGCTCCTGCGCGGATTAGAGAAATTCCACCGATATCAATTTTTTCTATGATATCTTCATGCGATGCACCTGAGGCAAGTGTTTTTTCAAAGGGATACAAATCGACAATCACACAATCAATATGAGGAATGGCATGTGTGGCCATGTGCTCACGATCGCCTTCGTGATCTCTTCTGTTTAAAATACCACCAAAAATTTTGGGGTGTAAGGTTTTTACACGACCACCAAGAATTTCTGGAAAAGCAGTGATGTCTTCCACTGCAGTGACAGGAATGTCAAAGTCTTCAATGAATTTTTGTGTTCCTCCAGTACTGAACATTTGGATGTTCAGACGGTGCATTTCGCGAATGATGGGTTCTAAACCTGTTTTGTCAAAAACAGAGATGAGGGCGGATTTAATTTGCTTCATGATGTAATATGAAGCCCACAAAATTAGGCATAAAAAAAGGTTGAACTCAAATTAAAATGCGTTCAACCTTTACAAACAAAAGAATTTTTCTATCTCAAATTGTGGTATACAGCAATGACATCATCGTCCTCTTCAAACTTTTCAATCATTTCAAGGATTTGATCCGTTTGTTCTTCAGAAAGTTCAGCATAGCTGTTTGGAATGCGCTCTAGACCAGCTTTCTTGGGCGTCAAGTTCAAATCTTCAAGGGCTTTTTGCATCTTTCCGAAATCAGTGTAATCTGTATACAAGATTACTTCTTCTTCATCGCGCTCCATATTTTCTAAACCGTGGTCGATAAGTTCTAATTCCAAATCTTCCCAACTGGCATGGGCACTTGGCTCCATTCTGAAAACACCTTTTCTATCAAAAACAAAGCTCAAGGAGCCTGAAGTTCCCAATTGGCCATCGTTTCTATTGAAGTACATGCGAATATTGGCAACTGTCCTCGTTGGATTGTCTGTGGCTGTCTCAATAAAAATGGGAACACCATACGGACCATATCCTTCATATGCAACTTCTTCATAGTTGCTTGCATCCTTGCTGACTGCCCGTTTGATTGCGGCTTCAACGCGATCTTTGGGCATGTTTACACCCTTGGCGTTGATGACACACTGACGCAAACGAGGGTTATAAGCAGGATCTGGACCTCCGGCCTTGACAGCCATCGCGATTTCTTTTCCTATACGTGTAAATGCCTTTGCCATTTTATCATAGCGGGCAAACATTTTGTGCTTTCTTTTCTCAAATATACGTCCCATGAGTCTTCTTTTTCAGGGCACAAACGTACGAAATCCCGCTCAATTTTGTGCTACCTTTGAAAACGATGTTTTTAGAGAATTCAATAGGTGCCAATGGCCATAGGGGATGCATAGAAGTAATCTGTGGGTCCATGTTTTCGGGCAAGACGGAGGAATTGATTCGCCGTCTGCGTAGAGCCGAATTGGCCAAGTTGAATATTGAAATTTTCAAACCTGCTTTGGATGTCCGATACAGTGATAACGAAGTGGTCAGCCATATCGGTACCACCATCCGGTCAACTCCAGTTCCACATTCTTCGCAGATTCCTTTTTTGATTAGTGAAGTAGATGTTGTAGGAATTGATGAAGCGCAGTTTTTTGATGATGGAATTGTTGAGGTATGCAATTCGCTCGCTAATCAAGGGATTCGTGTTATCGTAGCAGGTTTGGATATGGACTATTTGGGTCGACCTTTTGGTCCGATGCCCCATTTACTTGCCATTGCAGAATATGTAACAAAGGTGCACGCAATATGCGCTGATACCGGTAATTTGGCCAATCACTCCTACCGAATGACTGCCAATGAAGATGTGGTGGAATTGGGTGAAAAAGACAAGTACATCCCCCTTTCAAGAGGAGCTTTCCAAGCTCGAATGAATGAAAAGCAATAATTCCAATCATGAACAAAGGATATACGGCCATTGAAATTGCGCGCATCGTTCAAGGACGAGTGGTTGGCAATCCTGATGTGGTTGTAGAGGAGTATGAAATTGATTCACGAAAAATCAATTGGGGTGCCAAAACATTATTCATCGCGATACTAACCCGCAGAAGTGACGGACATTTTTTTGTATTGAATGCCAAAGAGCGCGGTGTGAAATGCGTTCTTGTTCAAAAAGAAATGGATTTGGATGGCGTTACGCAGATTGTCGTAAATGATACCATTCAAGCGCTCCAGACTTTGGCCGCTCATCATCGTTCTAGATTTACTATGCCCGTTTTGGCCATTACAGGGAGCAATGGAAAGACCATCGTTAAAGAATGGCTGAACCAGTTGTGCGCTGGCCATTTTAGAATTTGCAGAAGTCCTAGAAGTTATAATT